>OGOJ01000047.1_pt1 | contig 109231 bp, 72 predicted proteins | sample 1552601 | NCBI WGS metagenome assembly OGOJ01 (sample SAMEA2580184, study PRJEB22360) | human gut metagenome | biome: human gut; feature: human-associated habitat; material: faeces | place: Denmark | collected 2008/2010
TGGTCTGGAACTTTTAAGCCGTATACAGTCGGATATTCATCCGGATATGCATATAGTTTTTTATACCGCTTATGATAAATATTTGTTGGATGCGAATGTTAGAATGGACGGTACTTCAGTATTCGGCTCTAATAAAAAGTTTACTACGACATGGGCTGTGGGGGTGGCTTGGAATATTCATAATGAGTATTTTATCAAGGATAATACAGATATATTCGATATGTTGAAAGTTCGTACATCTATCGGTAATCCTGGTAACCAGAATTTTGGTTCATATAATACTATCACAACCTACCAGTATAATAATTGGATGCAGAATAATTTCGGAACAGGATTATTGGTTAGTACATTTGGAGATCCGGATTTGCAGTGGCAGAAAACGACCGATATTAACGTAGGTTTCGATTTAAGTATGTGGAGTCGCTTCCATATTAATTTTGATTATTTTCATAAGAATACAGATCCATTATTGGCTTCTATCGGGATTTCATCGTCTGTCGGAATGTCATCACGTCTTAGCAATATTGGTAAGCAGGTGAATAAAGGTGTTAGTGGAACTATTCGGTATGCTATCATTTATCGTCCGCAAGAACGTATAAATTGGACAATGAGCCTTTCTTTCAGAAATGTTAAAACGTATTATGATAAGATTGGTAGAAAATTAAATCAATATAACAAACAAAATATATCAAAGAACTTGACTCGTTACTATGATGGAGGAAGTCCTACTGCATTGTGGGCTGTACGTTCAGCAGGTATTGACCCGGCAACCGGTCAGGAAATATTCTTGACAAAAGACGGTAAGCCTACCTTCCAGCATAACTATGATAATGAAGTTGTTGTGGGTAACACGAATCCAGATGTGGAAGGAGTTTGGGGTAATTCTTTATATTGGAAGGGTTTTTCTTTGAATTTGCACATTCGTTATAGTTTGGGAGGACAAAAATTCAATAACACTTTGTATGAAAAAGTAGAGAATATTTCTGTTACCGGGTTGTCGCAGAATCAGGATAAACGAGCTTTGTATGATCGTTGGCAAAAACCCGGCGACAAAGCCAAATTTAAGGGTATTTCTCAAACAGATATAACTCCTATATCTTCACGATTTGTACAAGATAATAACTATATTGCTATTGAATCTGTGCGTTTAGCTTATGAGTTTCCACAAAGATGGATGGAACGTATTAGATTTTCTGGATTGACGGTGAGCGCCTATATGAATGATATTTGCCGTTTTTCAACCATTAAAGATGAGCGGGGAATCAGTTATCCGTTTGCACGGAGTGTTTCAATGTCCATTTCTGTTAACTTTTAAATTGGATTGTATATGAAAAAGTATTTGATAATTTTTATGTGCTTTTGGGGAGGAATTAATTTTTCTTGTTCCAATTGGCTGGATATAAAACCAAGTGATAGAATTTCAGAAGAGAATAATTTTTCTGATTTGGCGGGATTTAAAAAAGCACTGAATGGAGTTTATATTGAATTGAATAATCCTGATTTGTATGGAAAAAATCTTTCTTGTGAATTTATAGAAATTTTGGCTCAGCGGTATGCTGTCGGAGATGAAAATAAGAGCAATAAAGAGTTGATGAAGTTTTCATATAATGGTTCTGCGGGTAGGGGTAAGTCAACCAGTATTTGGGGTACAGCTTATAAATTAATAGCTAATGCCAATCTTATTTTGAAGAATGTCGAGCAGCATAGAGACATACTTGTAGGAGAGTATTATAATTTAGTCAAAGGAGAAGCATTGGCATTGAGAGCATTATTGCATTTTGATTTGTTCCGTTTGTTTGGTCCTGTGTATGCAGAAGATTCAACTGCAATTTCTATACCTTATTACAAGGAATTTCAGTTTGATGTTGCTCCTTCTTACGCAGCACATGATTTTATGAATATGGTTATTGCGGATTTATTGGAAGCAGAACGATTGTTGGTAAATGATCCGATTGTAGAATTTGGAGTGAAGGGAAATACTAAAGATGTTTTTTTACAGGATAGAAATTTGCGATTAAATTATTACGCAGTGCAGGGTTTGTTAGCTCGTGCTTATTTGTATATGGGTAATAACGAAAGAGCGCTTTATTATGCAGAGTCCGTTATTAAAATACAAGAAGAAAAATTCCCATGGATAACTCCTATGAAATTGAATAATTCAAAAAGTGCTGATTGTGTGTTCTCTACCGAAATTATGTTTGCCTTGCAAAATTTGGACAGAAATACATTATATACTTCGTTGTTTGATGGTGCTAATTTGAAACTTAATTCTTTGTTGGCTCCTCGTGGAGATGTCGTTGATTATGTATTTGAGTCTGATAAAACCGATTATCGTTATTCAAGTTCTCTTAATGGAACAGTGGAGATTTCTGGTACTACTTATCGTGTGTTTAATAAATTCCAGGGTACTGATTCTCTGTATAATCAAATGATACCGATGATACGTATCAGTGAGATGTATATGATTGCAGCAGAGACTTCAACAGATGGACCGACACGTCTTGGCTATTTCAATACCTTTAGAAATCATCGTAATTTGGCAAGTGTTCGTGAACGGGATGTTGATTATTATTTGGAGAAGGAGTGGAAAAAAGAGTTTTATGGAGAAGGGCAGTTATTCTTTTGGTATAAACGCAATAAAAAAACAGAAATGCAATCCGCTACAGACCAGTATGGTACGGTGTCTGTGAAATTGTCAAATTATGTGCTTCCGATTCCTGATGCAGAAAGTCAGTATAACTAAAATGTATTTATTATGAAGAATTTATTGTTTTTATTATTGATATTGGTCGGTTGTGTGTCATGTGAAAAAGAGATTGACACCTACGAAGGCGGTAGTGGGATTTATTTTGCAGACGGAGGATTATTTTCTGATACGCTAAGGGTGGCATGGGGATTGAAAAATTCGGATGTAAAAAAACAGTCTATTCAATTAAAAGTATGTCTGTACGGCAATACTGCCGATTATGATCGTAAATTTAATATTGAAATATATTCGGATACAGATACTTTGTCGGCAATTGAAGGCGTGGATTTTAAAGCGTTTGATACCGAGTATGTGATTCCGGCCAATCAAGCTGAGGCTTTTATTGATATAGATTTATTACGTACGGAGGATTTAGTAAAACATCCGAAGCGTTTCGTGGTGAAATTGATTGAAAATCCAGAACTCCAGTTTATTTATACTCGTGAAGTCGCTGTTCAAATTGATAGTGTGAATTTTAAAATGCGAGATATCGATTACCAACGTGTGATTGTAATGAATGAGAATTTTCCAATGCCGGCATGGTGGTATGTGTATGGTACAAAATATTTTGGAGTTTGGACTCAGAAAAAATCTTCATTAATATGTGATGTGATGGGTATTGATCGGGAAGACTTTGTGGGGACAAAATTGACCGAAGGGTATTTGAAATTTGTTGGAAAATATATGCATCGCTGGTTACAGGATAATCCTCACACAGATGAAGATGGTAAACCGATGGAAATGGGGGAAGCTTCTAAGGGTTAAATGATTAAATGTTTGATGTTATGAAATTTAGATACATATTGATATTGTTGAGTGTGCTGTTATTAGGGGCATGCGCAGAGGATAAAGGTAATTATGTCTATCATGAAATTAATGAAGTGGCAATCGCAGAAGGTTTGGAGCAAGGTAAGTTATATACAAAAGTTTCCTTTGTTGATAATCTTACGTTTGATCCTGTGATTAATTCGACATTAAAGGATTTCAATGAAGCTGATTATGAGTACGAATGGAAAGCAATACCTAGAGGTGCAGATTTTGAAGACATAGAAAAGGCAGATGGTTTGGTGCTTTCAACAGAACGCAGAATAGATATGTTGTTGACATTAAAACCGGGTGACTATTCATGTTTTTTTAATGTAACCGATAAAGAAACAGGCGTTTGCTGGTCGACACCTTTTTATTTGCGAGTGAAATCCATGACTAGTGAGGGTTGGATGGTATTGTGTGAAGAAAATGGCGAGTCTCGTATGGATCTTGTGTTTAATTCAAGTGAAAATGAAGACTTAATAGCACATAATATTTGGGAAAATGAGCCATTTAAGCCAGGGGTTCCTCAACGTTTGATATATAATTATAGTAGGAGAGAAGTTTTTCCTATGCTAGTGACAGATAAAGATACCTATGTGATGGATTCAGAAGATTTGCGGGCAGGTGAAGATAATAGTTTGAAGTGGCGATTTGGTATTACTCCGGATGCGGTTCATTTGCTTACTGCTAATTTGTCAATGTTTTCTGTAAATAATCGCTGGGTGATTATTGATGACAAACATGATGTTTATGGTATTGATATGTCTGTTTATGGTAGTGTCTTTGAATATCCTATAAACAAGATTGATGGAAAAATTGATTTTAAGGCAGCTCCTTTTGTTGGAGTAAGCTTTGATGATAATTATAGTAACGGTGGTTACGGATGCGCTCCTGCTGTTTTGTATGATGAAACCCATCAGCAATTTTTGGTAATTAGAAATAATTCTACTTATCCTTCGGTGATGACTTTTTCAGGAGAACAGAAATTTTCAGTACAAACAGGATGTGACCTTGTGCACATGGAGTCAACGAAGCCCGGATTGATTTATGCTATATTGAAAAATCCTACGACACAGGAATTTTTCTTTTGCGGAATGAAATTGAGGGCTCATTATGAAGAACCAGATAATTGGTGGGAACAAGGTGAGTATGAAGAGTATAATGTCCAAGAATATTATGGTAAGGTTACAGGAGTAGGCCTGGATAAAGCAACTATGTTTGCTTGCCATCATTCTCTTCCTTATTTGTTTTATTCAGATGGGCAAACAGTTTATCAATTTGATATGGGGCATCCTGATACTCCAGCAAAGAAGGTGTTAGATTTTCCAGGAGAAAGTATAAAGGTTCTCAGATTTAATCCTTTTGTTGCTTGGGAAGCTTATGAAGATTGGGAACGAGCTCGAAATTACCAATTAGTTATAGGAACACATGCTCAAGGAGCTGCAGAAAATGAATGTGGTATTATGCGTTTGTATGATGTCCCGAATTTGATGGGTGATTTGGTTCAGAAGAAAGAATTTAAAAAATTAGGTAAAATTGTAGACATTGTTTACAAAGAAAGGAAAAAGATAAATTAAATATTTGTATATGAAAAAATCAGTAATATTAGTGGGATTACTACTTATGGGACTGCAGATGTTCGGGCAGTATAAAATTGAGGGACAGATAAAGAATCATGGAGGGCGTATTTTATTGCTTGTACAAGATGCTATTGGCCAATATGATACTCTTGGTAATTCTATAACGGCAGATGGGAAATTTTGCTTTACCGGAAAGGTAGAGCAGCCTATTGCTGCAGAGATTCGAGCAGTGAATACACGTTTGTGTTTTCCTGTTTTTTTGGAGAATGGGAATTATGAGATAGATGCGGACGTTAAGCAGCCGAAAGCATATAAAGTTGTCGGTGGTGGTGAAATGCAAGATCTCCGTAATGAGTTTAGAAAGAAAGAGTTTATGCTACAGCATGAATGTGATTCTTTGCGGAAAGAATATGAAAAGACCTATGGTAAAGACGATTATTTTGGCAAATTGCAGATAAAAGGTTTGTTGTTGCAGTATGAAGATCTTTACGATAAAGCGGAAGATGAATTTTTGAAGGCAAATGATAATATTGTGAGTGCTAGTTTGCTAGCATGGCGGAAGGATCGTTTGATGGAGAAAAAGAATTTGTCAAAGAAATATGATTTGTTGGGTAAAAAGGCTAAAGCAACAATTCCAGGGTGTTATGTGAAACCTTATGCAGAAAAGATAGCTGCGCTTATTGTTGGTGGTATTGCTCCTGATTTGCAAATGAAGACACCGGATGGAAAATCTCTTTCTATTTATGGTGTGAAAGCTAAAGCGAAAATCATTGATTTTTGGGCTTCTTGGTGTGGACCATGTCGAGCTGAGAATCCAAATGTTAAAAAAGTTTATGAAAAATATAAATCTAAAGGCTTGGAGATTATAGGAGTTTCTTTAGATGTAAAAGTTGATGCTTGGCGTAAAGCTATTGAAACAGATGGATTGCCTTGGTTGCATATGTCTGATTTGAAAGGTTGGAATAGTATTGTTACGGATGTTTATCAAATTCATGGTATTCCAATGTTGTTTGTATTGGATGAGAATAACCGAATTGTGGGTGAAGGTTTGAGAGGAGAAGAGTTGGAAAAATGTGTACAAAAGGTTTTGGCACAATAAGTTTGTCTAAATGAAGGGGCTATCCTAAAAGTCGGATAGCCCCTTTCGCTATAGTTTATTTCGGTAAAAAGTCACAATCCTTTTAACTGTGCTTCGATTGCGGCAATTTTAACCTCTGCATCGGCTTGTTTTTTACGTTCATTGGCCACTACCTGTTCGGGAGCACCGTTGACGAATTTTTCATTACTGAGTTTTTTCATCACTGAAGTCAGAAAACCACGGGTATAGTTTAATTCTTCTTCCAGTTTGGCTTTTACTTCGGCTGTGTTTACTTCACCTTGTGCCGGAATAAAATATTCGACGGTATCGGCGATAAAACTCCAGGCTCCTTTGACCGGTTCGTTAACCAATCCGATCTGACCGATATTGCCCATTTTACGGATGATACTATCGAAGGAAGCCGGATAACGTTCGTTCTTTTTTACCTTCAGCTCCAGGACATCTTTGAAAGCGATATTATTTTGTTTCCGGATATTTCTTATACCTACGATGATATTTTTTACCGCTTCAAAGCGTAACAGATAACTCTCGTCATAACTTGTCGCCTTCGGGAGTCGTGAAATCATGATACTTTCACCGTCTTGTCGTTCGCGTAAGGTTTGCCAGATCTCTTCTGTTATAAATGGCATAAACGGATGTAGTAATTGCAACAGTTGCTCGAAGATATTCAGCGTCTCCTCATACGTTTTCCGATCGATCGGTTGGCCGTACGCTGGTTTGATCATTTCCAGTAACCAGGATGAAAATTCGTCCCGGAAAGTGGTGTATACCGTCATCAGTGCTTCGGAGATCCGGTATTGGTCGAATTGGGTATTCAACGTTTCGTTTACTTTTCCCAACAGGTGTTTGAACCATTCCAATGCCAAACGGGAATGGGCCGGTTGGTCGATGGAGGCTACCTCCCAGGATTTTACCAGTTTGAAAGCATTCCACATCTTGGTAGTGAAATTACGGCCTTGTTCGGGTAGACTTTCATCGAACAGTAAATCACCTCCTGCCGGAGCACATAATAACATCCCTACCCGTACCCCATCTGCTCCGTATTTGTCGATCAAATCCAACGGATCAGGAGAATTTCCCAAGGATTTAGACATCTTACGGCCTAGTTTATCCCGTACGATACCGGTGAAATATACATTTTTGAACGGCATTTTCCCTTCGTATTCATAACCGGCCATGATCATACGAGCCACCCAGAAGAAAATGATGTCCGGGCCGGTCACCAGATCGTTCGTGGGATAGTAATAATTGATTTCCGGATTTCCGGGATGGTTGATTCCGTCGAATAAGGAAATAGGCCATAACCAGGAAGAAAACCAAGTGTCGAGACAATCTTCATCTTGTCGTAGATCTGCAATGGTCAGATTCGAATTATGACTTTTCTCCCGGGCTAAGCGTAAAGCTTCCTCTTCGTTATAAGCGACGACATACCCGCCTTCAGGCAGATACCAGGCCGGAATCCGGTGTCCCCACCAAAGTTGACGGCTGATACACCAGTCTTTGATGTTTTCCATCCAGTGTCTGTAAGTATTTTTGAACTTAGAAGGGAAGAAACGGATATCGTCGTTCATTACCGGCGATAAAGCGATCTCCGCCAGATGTTCCATTTTCAGGAACCATTGCATAGATAGTTTCGGCTCGATGGGCACATTGGTCCGTTCCGAAAAACCGACATTATTGGTGTAAGGTTCCACTTTCTCCAATAACCCTGCTGCTTGCAGATCTTTTTCTATCTGCTCCCGTACGTCGAAACGGTCCATGCCGACATAAATTCCGGCCTGCTTGCTGATCGTACCGTTGTCATTGAAAATATCGATAGAAGGCAAATGATATTTTTCACCTAACATATAGTCGTTGACGTCATGAGCTGGAGTTACTTTTAAACAGCCTGTACCGAATTCAATATCGACATATTCGTCTTCGATAACCGGTATCGTGCGCCCGACCAAAGGAACGATCACCTTTTTTCCCCGTAAATGCTGGTTTTTAGGGTCTTTGGGATTGATACACATAGCAGTGTCTCCCATGATGGTCTCCGGACGGGTGGTCGCTACTAGGGCATAACCGTCTTCTCCTTCTATTTTATAACGGAGATAGTATAATTTACTATGCTCTTCTTTGTAAACCACTTCCTCGTCGGAAAGAGCGGTCAGTGCTTTCGGATCCCAGTTGACCATACGTACTCCCCGGTAAATCAGTCCCTTGTTGTAAAGGTCGACAAAAACTTTCAGTACACTTTCACTTCGTTCTTCATCCATGGTAAAAGCAGTACGGTCCCAGTCACAGGAAGCTCCCAGGCGTTTTAATTGCTTGAGGATGATTCCGCCGTGTGTATGTGTCCAATCCCAGGCGTGTTTTAAAAATTCATCCCGGGTCAGATCGGTTTTTTTTATTCCTTCACTTTGAAGCTTACCTACTACTTTGGCTTCTGTGGCTATCGAAGCGTGGTCCGTGCCAGGCACCCAACAAGCATTTTTCCCTAACAGACGGGCCCGGCGTACCAAAGCATCCTGTATTGTATTGTTCAGCATGTGCCCCATGTGTAGAACTCCGGTGACGTTAGGAGGAGGGATGACGATGCAGTAAGGTTCTCTGCTGTTATCTACTTCCGAATGGAATAGTTTATGATCCATCCAGTACTTGTACCATTTCTCTTCGCTTGCTTTCGGATTGTAATTTGTAGCAATCATGCCTGAAATTTTAGATTTTAGATTTGAGTTCATAAAGTTCATAAATCCTATAAAGTTGATGAGAGGCCTTGACTTAATGTACTTGAAGTGACAAAGGAAAAACTTTATAAGTTTTAAGAACTGAATTCTCCTTTACCATTTGAAATGATAATAAAAAGGCTGCATTTGCAGCCTTTTCTTATTCTTCTGATTTTTTGATTCGTCTTCCTTTTTTCTTTTGAGCTTCCATCGCTGATTCGAGATCTGCTTTTTGCATGCTGCCGTCATAGTCACAGATATATTTGTCGATCAGGATTCGTCCGCAATACTCACACACGATGATTTTTTTCCGGGAGCGGATATCCAATTGCCGCTGTGGCGGAATTTTATTGAAACAACCTCCACAAGCATCCCGGTCGACGGTGACGACTGCCAGGCCGTTGCGGGCATTGTCACGGATCTTCCGGTAGGCTGTCAACAAACGCTCTTCGATATTCTGAGATAATTCCTCGGATTTTTGGGTCAATGCTTCTTCATCTTTGTGGGTTTCAGCGATGATGTCGTCCAGTTCCGCTTTCTTCGCTTCTAAATCTGCTTTCTTTTCTGTATATTGTTTGTTGGAAATTTCCAGATTTACCTCTTTTTCGGCTTTCAGTTTTTGAGCTTCCCGGATTCTTTTTTGCTGTAATTCGATTTCCAGTTTCTGAAATTCGACTTCTTTGGTCAGGGCATCGTATTCCCGATTGTTACGGACATTATCCAATTGCTCTGAATATTTTTTTATCAGCTCTTCCGACTTGGTGATTTCCTGTTTTTTGTTTGTTACACTTTTGTCAGCTTCACTGATTTCATTTTTCAGATTTTCAAGACGGGTTTCCAGACCGGCGATTTCGTCTTCCAAGTCCTGAACTTCAAGAGGCAATTCCCCTCTTAACGTCTTGATTTTATCGATCTCCGTATCAATGCGTTGTAGCTCATAAAGATGCTGCAATTTTTCTTCGACAGAAAGTTCTTGCAGTTTTTCGTTGTTTGTTGCCATATTTATAAAGTAACTCTAATTTATTTTTGAACCATCAGAGGAAGAAACACCCTATTATAAATAATGTATGGGATTTGTTTCGACCTTCGAAAACTGAATCGCAAAGTTAGATATTTTTTTTGTAACTAACTCATAAAAAATCTCTTTTGTGAACTGTTCGCTTTCATAATGCCCGATGTCTGTCAGGATCAACCGATTTTCTGCCTGGAAGAAATCGTGGTATTTGTAGTCTCCGGTGATATATATATCGGCTCCCTGAGCTATTGCGGCCGAAGTGAGGAAGGCTCCGGAACCGCCGCAGACGGCTACTTTCCGGATCTGAGATTTACAGATTGCAGTGTGACGGACGACTTTACAACGGAAAGTCTTTTTTACCTGTTGCAGGAAAGTCAGGCTATCGGCTGGCTCGGCGAGTTCGCCGATGATTCCGAAACCCGTTACAGGATTGGTATTATCCAGGTTAACGATGTTCCATACCGGTTCTTCATAAGGATGTACCTTCAGTAAAGTCTCTATGCTTTTGGAGAGGAGGTATTCAGGGACCGTAATTTCGGTTTTTATCTCTTCCTCCCGGTGAAGGGTCCCGATCACTCCGACATAGGGATGACTGCCTGCCTCGGCGTGAAAGGTGCCTTCTCCTTTCTGGTTGAATGAACAGTGACTGTAATTACCGATGTGGCCTCCGCCTACTCCTAATACGGCTTGTCTTACTTCTTCTGCCTTTGAAACAGGCGTGTAGAAGCACAGGCTGAATAATTTACCGCCCGGTTGCAGGATTTTCCGGTTTTGTAATCCCAGTTTGTCGGCCATTCTGCCGCTGACACCGTGTAATACGGCATCCAGATTGGTATGTGCGGAGTAGATATTGAGGTTGTGCCGAATGGCTTTGATGAGGCAACGTTTTACATAGCTGTCCGGACGCAGATTTTTTAATCCCTGTAAAGTGAGCGGATGGTGGGAGATGAGCAGATCATGTCCTCCCTGTACGGCTTCGTTGATTACTTCTTCGGTAATATCCGTGCTTAACAGAACCGAATGTATTTCGGCTTCCGGATTGCCACAGATGAGTCCGGCATTATCGTAACTTTCCTGTAAACTCAAAGGAGCGAAGTCCTCTAAAATAGAGAGGATGTCTCTGACATATAGGGGCCGTTGCTGGTTTTGCATGTCTGTACTTGGGACCGTAAGTCCTGATTATTGTAATTGGTCTTTAATCTGAAGTAATTCTTCCTTGATTGCTTTCAGGCGTTTTACCACTTCGAAGTTGGTTTCGGTTTCCGCTTTGTTTTCCCGTAATTTCATCTGAGCACCTTTGAGTGTCATGCCTTTTTCTTTGACCAGATGATAGATCAGGTGAAAATTGTCGATATCTGCCTTGGTAAACTGGCGGTTGCCTTTTTTGTTTTTATGTGGTTTGATGACGTCGAATTCTTTTTCCCAAAAACGAATCAGTGAGGTATTCACTCCGAACATATCGGCGACTTCACCGATTGAGTAGTATACTTTTAATGGTTGTTTCTCCTGTTCCATAATCTGAGGTATAAAGTTGCCGCTTAGTCCATGGTTTGCCCGTTATTGTTTGCTTCTGTTACGAGTTTATCATATTCATCGGCTGTTAAATCGTTGAAATAATAGTTAATCGGATCGACAGGAATGCCGTTTTTCTTTACTTCATAATGAATATGAGGCCCGGTAGACATCCCTGTATTACCCATATATCCGATGATATCGCCACGTTTGACTTTTTGGCCTGACTTAACATTGTAAGCACTCAAATGAGCGTAAAGGGTTTGATAATTGAAGCCGTGGTCGATCAATACGCATTTCCCATAACCTTGATGCATTTCTGCATATACGACTTTCCCGTTTCCCGTTGCATAGATCGGCGTACCGACGGCTCCGGAAAAATCCATCCCGGCATGGAGTTTTACCGTTTTATAAATCGGGTGCATCCGATAGCCGTAGGAGGAAGAAAAACGGGTACTCGGATCTTTAAGTGATACGGGTAAAATGGCCGGTATCGATGCCAGCATTTCGATCTTATTTTTTGCCAATGTTTCTATTTCATCGTACGATTTACTTTGGATATAAAGCGCTTTCGATAATTCATCCAGTTTTTTGCTGGTATTGATGATCAATTCGGCATTGTCCATGTCTTTCAAGGACTCATACCGGTTTACTCCTCCCGAACCTGCCCGGCGGATAGAAGCGTCGATCGGTTCGGACTCGAATATCACCCGATAGATATTGTCATCCCGGGTTTCCAGATTTTTCAACACCTCGTCCATACGCTCCAATTCGTTGTTCAGAATATGATATTGAGCCAGTATTTCTTCTTTTTCTCTTTTCAGTGCCTTTTCTTTCGGAGAATCGACGATAGCGGAAACAATCAAAAAGATGACCAGGGCCAGGGATAAACTGGAAAAGAATTTTACGACCAGCGACCATAGTTTCTTTTTTACGGAGACATGTATTCTATCATAAGACAGTGTTTCGGGATTAAAACGATAACCTGTTTTCGCCATTTTTTATTATAAAATTGATAATTTTCGATGCAAAGTTAAAGAAATAATCTAATTTTGCAATTCTATTTTGCGTCGATACGGGAGAGACAGTCTTGGGCAGGTTCAGGACGTGGAAACACAATCCCGTTTTTGAATTGTACTTCTGAGTACAAAAAAGATAGTTACAACTTGTTCATTAAAAAGATATGAAATCAGCAGAGATCAGACAAAAGTTTCTGGATTTTTTTGAAAGTAAGGGACATACCATCGTCCCTTCGGCACCCATGGTGATTAAGGACGATCCTACATTGATGTTTACAAACGCAGGAATGAATCAGTTCAAAGATATTATTCTTGGGAATATCAATCCCAAACACCGGCGTGTTGCGGACTCGCAGAAATGTCTCCGGGTTTCCGGAAAACACAACGATCTGGAAGAGGTAGGACACGATACATACCATCATACGATGTTCGAGATGCTGGGGAACTGGTCGTTCGGTGATTATTTCAAAGAAGATGCGATTGCTTTTGCCTGGGAATTCCTGACCGGAGTTATGGGACTGGATAAAAACCGGTTGTACGCTACTGTCTTTGAAGGAAGCAAAGAGGACGGACTGGAAGGAGATGCAGAAGCCCGTAAAATTTGGATGAATTATTTGTCCGAGGATCGAATACTCTTCGGCAATAAAAAAGATAATTTTTGGGAAATGGGGGATATGGGACCTTGTGGGCCTTGTTCTGAAATCCATATCGACCTCCGGCCCGAGGAGGAGAGAAAATTGAAATCCGGTCGTGAACTGGTGAATCAGGATAATCCACTGGTGATTGAAATCTGGAATCTTGTATTTATGCAATACAACCGGAAAGCGGACGGAAGTCTGGAAAATTTACCCAATCATCATGTGGATACAGGAATGGGATTCGAACGGCTTTGTATGGCTGTGCAAGGAAAAACTTCTAATTATGATACGGATGTTTTTACTCCAATCATCGATGAAATATCCCGGCTTAGCGGTTTGAAGTATGGGGTGTCTCACGATGCCGATGTGGCTATGCGGGTGATTGCAGACCATTTGCGTACTATTTCTTTCTCTATTACAGACGGGCAATTGCCTTCGAATGTGAAAGCAGGTTATGTGATCCGCCGGATCTTGCGGAGAGCGGTGAGATATGCTTATACTTACCTGGATCAGAAGGAAGCTTTCATGTACCGGTTGGTGCCTGTTTTGATAGAAGTGATGGGAAAACATTATCCGGAATTGGTCGCTCAGCAAGAATTGATTGAAAAAGTGATACGGGAAGAAGAAAATGCCTTCCTGAGGACATTGGATAAAGGTATCAAATTGCTGGATCGGATTATCGAGAAAACTAAAGCAGAAGATTTTCTGACGATTCCCGGTAATGTTGCTTTTGAATTATACGATACTTATGGATTCCCACTCGATTTGACCGAATTGATCTTGCGGGAGAAAGGGTTGGTGGTTAACCGCCTGGAATTCAAAGCTGAAATGGAAGCTCAAAAAGAGCGTTCCCGTTCAGCATCTTCTGTAGATACGGACGATTGGATCGAATTGATCGACGACGATGTTCAGGAGTTCGTAGGATATGATTATACCGAGGTGGAGGTAAAAATCACCCGTTATCGGAAAGTAGTTACCAAGAACAAGACCTTCTATCACCTGGTATTCAATATTACTCCTTTCTATGGAGAGGGAGGAGGACAGGTAGGTGATAGCGGAGTACTGATCGGAGAGAAAGAGACTATCCGGATTATCGATACTAAGAAAGAAAATGGACTGACCATTCATTTGGCGGAGAAGATGCCGGAGGATGTAACCCAGACTTTCATCGCGAAAGTGGATGAACATAAGCGGGTGCTGACCGCTAATAATCACTCGGCTACTCACCTGCTGGATTATGCTTTGCGGAAAGTGTTAGGAAAGCATGTCGAACAGAAAGGTTCTTATGTGAGTGACGAGCATTTACGGTTCGATTTTTCACATTTCCAGAAAGTAACCGATGAAGAACTGGCCGAGGTTGCAGCCATTGTAAACCGGTTGATCCGTATGAATATTCCTTTGGAAGAACATCGCAGTGTCCCTATGGCTAAAGCACAAGCTATGGGAGCTTTAGCGATTTTCGGGGAAAAATATGGCGATCTGGTCCGGGTGATCAAGTATGGGGAATCTGTCGAACTGTGTGGAGGTACACACGTTCCGGCTACCGGACAAATTGGTTTTTTCAAGATTCTGTCTGAGAGTTCGGTTTCTGCCGGTGTGCGTCGTATTGAAGCGATCACAGCCGATAAAGCGGAAGAGTACATCAATAATTCCTTTGCTATCATCCGGGAAATGGAAAAGATGTTCAAATCCAATAAAAATCTGATGGAATGTGTAAAGAATGTTTTGGAAGAGAATGAAGGATTAAAAAAAGAAACCGAAAAATTTGCTAAAGAAAGCTTGCGTTTGTTGAAAGAACGGTTGAAAAACGAGAAAAAGGTATACCGGGATATCAACCTGATCATAACGAATTTGTCTATCCCTGCAGCTCAGGTGAAAGACATCGCTTTTCAACTGAAAGGGGAATATGAAAAAGTGATTTTCATTGCGGGAGGTGTAAATGCCGGGAAGCCTCACCTGACCGTGATGATCAGTAATAGTATAGCGGAAGACTACGGGTTGAATGCCGGTCAGATCGTGCGTGAAGCTGCTCAGGAAATAAAAGGTGGCGGAGGCGGACAACCTTTCTTCGCAACTGCGGGAGGGGCCTATCCGGAAGGAATAGAAAAAGCCATCGAAAAAGCAGAAAAGTTAGTGATGCATAAAATTAATGTAGATTAGTTTCAATATTTTTCCAGATAAGTGAATGTTTTAATATTTTTTTATACATTTGCTTTGCTTATTGAGCAACCAATTTGAATATTAAGAATAAATTTGAAAGTGATTATGAAAAGAACATTGAAAACTGTTGCTACCGTTGCGTTAGCCGGGTTTGTTGTTGCTTCTTGTTCATCTCTGAATAAGATGAAAAGATTAGAAAAGAACATTGCTTATAAGGTAACTCCTGAAATGCTGGAAGCTAAAGGTGGCCAAGTAGACCTTAAAATCGATGCTACTATTCCTGCTAAATATTTTAACAAGAAAGTAACTTTGGTTGCTACTCCGGTTTTAAAATTCCAAAATGGTGGAGAAAAAGCTTATGAACCTAAAACTTTCCAGGGCGAAAAAGTGCAGGGAAACAACGAGGTTGTACCTTATGCTACCGAAAAGACTGTCAATTATAGTGGAACCGTTCCTTTTGAAGAAGGAATGAGAGTTTCCGGCTTGTATGTGAAATTTCAGGGATCTAAAGGTAAAAAATCTGCTGATTACGAATCCCGTAAAATTGCTGATGGTGTGATTGCTACCGCTACTATGGTGAATAATGCTCCGGCTATCGCTATCGGTGCGGATCAGTTCGAAAGAATCACCAAGGAAGAACAGGAAGCTGCTATCTATTATTTGATCAATTCTGCTCAGATCCGTACCAAAGAAATGAGTTCAAAAGAAATCAAGGCAATGGAAAAATTCATCAAAGATGCGAAAGCTGCAGAAGATATGGAATTGAAAAATATCCAGATTCAGTCTTATGCTTCTCCTGATGGTCCGATGTCTTTTAACGAGAATTTGGCTAACAACCGGGAAGGTGCTGCTGACAAGTTCGTTAAAAACAACATGAAGAAAAATAAAGTAGAAGAATACAAAGACTTGGATTTCTTCAAAAAATATGTTGTGGCTGAAGACTGGGAAGGTTTCAAAAAAGCGATGGAAGAATCTAATATCCGCGACAAAGAATTAATCTTGCGTGTACTGGCTATGTATTCAGATCCTGAAGTAAGAGAAAGAGAAATCAAAAATATTTCTTCTGCTTATTCTGTAGTGGCTGAACAAATCCTGCCGAAACTGAGACGTTCTAAATTTGTTGTAAATGCAGAACGTATCGGTAAATCGGATGAAGAAATCCGTAACCTGGCAAAATCTAATCCTTCTGCTCTGAATGTTGAAGAATTATTGTATGCAGCTACGCTGTTCGATAATAATGGAGATAAATTAGCTATCTACGAAGCTGCTATGAGACAATTCCCGAACGACTGGAGAGGTTTTAACGACGCAGGTATGATTCTGTTCGAAACGGGTAAAGTTGCTCAGGCTAAAGCTGACTTCGAAAAAGCGAATGCTTTGTCTGCAAACAATAAAACGATTAAGAACAACTTAGGTGCTGTTGAATTGATCAACGGTAACGTAAAAGAAGCTGAAGTATTGTTCGGTGCTGCTACCGGTGCTGGCAACGAAGTAAACTACAACAAAGGTATTGTGGCTATCATGAAAGGTGACTATAAAGCTGCTGTAGACTATTTTGGAAAATGCAATTGTGTCAATGCTGCTTTAGCTAATATCCTGGCAGGTAACAATAACGAAGCTGCTAAAAAACTGAATGAAGGTAAAGATGATTCTGCTTTGGCTTCTTACCTGAAAGCTGTTATCGCTGCCCGTAACAACGATAATAGTGCAGTGCTTTCTAACTTGAAAACTGCTTGTAGCAAAGATGCTTCTATGAAGAAATTAGCTGCTACTGATATGGAATTCGCTAAATTGTTTGACAATGCTGATTTCCAGGCTATTGTAAAATAAGTTGAATGCCATAGTTCAATATAAAGCTGCGGATTTTATTTCCGCAGCTTTTTTTATTTTCTTATTCAGAACAATCTTTTCTTTTAGCCTTTCTTTAACATATTTTTCCCGATTGTTGTTTTATATTTGCTAATCAGAGTAATATGGCTTATTATGGCTGATAATTAGCTGGAAAATAATGAAAGAAATAATTGTTTTAATATTGGTGCTGGTTTCTTTGTTTTCATGTTCGAAAAGTGACGTTGTACAAGTCAGTGGACGGATTGAAAACGGAGATTCTATTGTCAGTATTTTGGTAGACGACAGCATTTATACTTTGTCCTTGGATCAGCAAGGTTTTTTTTCAGGTAAGATCGATATGGTAAAAGGTGGATATGCCACGATGTTACATAATGCCCTGAATCTTTATCTGAGTCCGGGAGAGGATCTGGAAATCTATGTGAATGCAAAAAATTTCTCGGGGTCTTTGTATTTTCGGGGGAGTTTGGGTGGGATCAATAGCTACCTGAAAGAACAGGAGATTGCAGTCTTTTTCGATAAAGACTATTATGCGCTGAACGAAGAAGAGTTCGTACAGAAGATGAGGGCACTTATCGACGAAAAGGTGAAATTGCTGGAAGCGAAAAATTTTGACGATTCTTTTACAGAATTGGAAAAACAACGAATCGGATATTCCATTGCTGTAAGAGCGTCGTTGTATCCCTCTTTCCGGAGGAATATGTATCCGGACGAAGACTATCGTCCGGGGAGTGTTTTTTCCGATTTCTTATCTTCTTTCTCGATTAATAATGAAAGACTGATCGGAGCAAAAGATTACCGTGATTTCTTGCTGAATTATGTTTATATACAAGGAAGTCGCGGTGCTCAGGGATGGGAGAATTATTCCGACGGGATTGCCGATTATATTCTGGCTACCGTAAATAGTCCGACGATTAAGAGTTTTTTACTGACTCAGCTCGTTTATAATTATATCTGTGAAAATAACGGAATTGAGGGAGCTGATTATTTGTTGTCCGTTTTCCATCAGGAATGTACGGATCCGAATAAAATCGCTTATATCGACGGTATGGTAGAATTGTGGGAAAAGATTCTACCGGGACACGATGCTCCTGATTTTGCCCTTCGGGATACCGAGGGGAAAACAGTGACTTTAGAAGCTTTCCGGGGATCCTATTTGTATATCATGGTATGGGCGACTTGGTGTGTACCTTGTAAAAGTGAGTTGCCTTATTTGAATTTATTACAAAAGAAATATGCCGGTAAAAATATTCAATTTTTGACTGTCGCGGTGGGAAGAAACGCTGACGAGCAGAATACCTGGCTAAATTTTCTGCATCAGAATCCCTATGCTGGAAATCATACCTTTAGTGGGGCTGCAGATAAATTTGCAGAAGATTATATGATTATCAGTGTGCCGAGATTTATCCTGATCGGGCCTGATGGGAAAATTTTAAATTCGAATGCGCCCAGACCTTCGGGACAGATTTTGCAATTATTTGAAACATTGGAGCTTTAAGGGTACACGCTTTTTAACTTTTGTAACCGAAACAAATTCTTAAATTTTCTTGGTTCATTTGGTTTTTTTATATCTTTGTAGAAAATTGCGCTATAAAATTTACAAAGTGAGATAAGAAAATGAAAAGGATTTGTTTATTTTTAATTGCTTTTACGCTTTTATTAGCCGGATGTAATTCTAATAAGGTAAAAGTCAGAGGAAAAGTTATTGGTTTACAGGGTACTGTAAAATTGTTGGCAGAGATGCCGGGACAACAAGGATTGGTGATCTTAGCCCAGCAAGATGTTACGGACGGTAATATCGATCTCGAAACAGAGGCATTGCAAATACCAGCTAGAGTATGGGTGGATGTGGCAGGAAAAAATACATTAGAATTTATTCTCGATAGTAAAGATCAGATATGGATTCAGGGAAAAATTAAATTCCCTGATCAAATTGAAGTGAAAGGTTCGGGCTTGGATATGGAATATGCGAAGTTGAAAAAAATGTTCAAGGAGAAATATGAAGGACCGATCGAACCGATCGACAAAGCAATCAAAAAGATCATGGAAAAACCCAAAAGATCGAAAGAAGAAGAAGTATTGTTGGGAGTTCATCAGTTGCAAAGACAACGTTATATCCGCGCTCGTGCTAAATATGTCAAGAACCTGATCGAAGTTAACCCGACGATGGAATTGTCTCTTTTCTTATTACAAGACGAACTGAAAGATAGTCTCGATTTACAGAGAGAGCTGTTCAAGAAATTGGAGATTGCCAATAAGGAAAGTAATGTTTATAAGACTACTGCAGAAAAATTGCAATAAAAGTAAAGCCATGTAAATGGTTTTGTTTTCCCGTTTTTATTACTTAGTTGTTTTTAGGGGTACCTGTCCGGTACCCCCTTTTATTTTCATATCATACAGATTTTGATTATTTTGTAATAAATACTATTTTTACGGAGATATTCCTGGAGTATGATAAAGAAGACAATTATTAAAATTCTTTTGGTTGTGATGATGGCTGCATTTACGGCAGTAGTCGTTGTGCAATGGCTGTGGATAAAATATGCTATCCGGGAACGGGAAACGAAATTTACTTCGCAGGTATACGATGTATTGAACCGGGTGGTCAACCGGATCGATGAATTCAATTACCTGAGATACAAACAGGAAATGAATGAACAGATCGGGGAGATTAAAAACTACAATGACCTGATCGCTTCCCAGCAAGGGGGAACCTCCTCTGAATGGTATTCCAACAATTTGTTTAATATTCTGAATAACGATATCAATCGGTTGAAAGGAGAGCGTTCCTATTTGTTTTCGGTTGTCCCGTATGCCCGTTCCGGAATCGGGAAGAAAATGGATCAGGAATTTATCGAGCAAACGATCCGGTCGATGGAGTTACCTCAGCGGGATAGTACGGCGCGGGCTGCCAGACTGGCACAATTCAGTCAGCAGATGCAAGAATTTCTGATACGTTTGCTTCATGAAAAAGATCCGGAAAATGTATCTGCCGAACAACGTCTGGCTCATATTGATATCGATAATTTATTATTGTATGGTTTCCGGACTTATAATATTCATTTGCCTTTCACTTATGAGATTATGACTAAACAGGGACTGCTGAACAGGGTAAAAGGTGGGGCTCCTAAGAATTTTTATTATGTGGAACTGTTTCAACAGGATTTAGTCAAAAAAGGATATTATCTGGGGGTGAGCTTTGAGTCGGTGCAGCCGGTCTTACTGGAAAATATGGGGTGGCTGTTTTTAGCTTCCGGATTCTGTATTTTCGGGTTGATGTTCGTATTTATTATTACGATCGTTATCATTATGCGTCAACAGAAATTATCGGTCATCAAGAACGATTTTATCAATAATATGACGCACGAATTCAAGACCCCGATAGCGACGATATCTCTGGCTACTTCTGCTATTATGAAAGATAAGGTATTGAACGACCGGGAACAGATCCTGAAATTCAATACCATGATTAAGAGTGAAAATGACCGGATGAATAAGTACGTCGAGCGGATCTTGCAACAAGCGAAGTTGGATCGGAGAGAATTGCAAATAAATAAGACTGAGGTAGATATCAATGAAATGGTCAGAGAAGCAGCTGAACATTTTATGCTCATTGTCCAAAATGCCGGCGGAACTTTGGAGTGCAAGTTTGAAGCCGATCATTTCATCCGTTCGGTAGATGAAGTTCATATGATGAATGCTGTATGCAATCTGATCGATAATGCCATTAAATATTCGGGCGGAAAACCGGATATATTGGTATATACACAAGAAAAGACCGGAGCTTATCTGATCGGAGTGCAAGATCATGGTATCGGCATATCGAAAGAAGCCCAGAAGAAAGTATTCAAACGTTTTTACCGTGTCCCGAGTGGAAATTTACATAACGTGAAAGGATTCGGATTGGGGCTGAGTTATGTGAAGTCTATCGTAGAGTTGCACGGTGGAAGCGTGAAATTGACTTCCAGGAAAAATAAAGGAACTTTGGTAGAGATAGAATTTAAAAAAGAATAAAATAATTTAGATTTCAGATTTATGATTTACGAAAAGAGCTTTGAAAAGCCTTGCATTAAAAGTTGAAATCGTAAATTGTAAATCGTAAGTCAAAAATCAAAAAGTATGGCACAGAAAATATTGTTAGTGGAAGATGACCCCTGTTTTGGTTCGGTATTGAAATCTTATTTGGAATTATCCGATTATGAAGTTACTTTATGTGTGAATGGTAACGATGGTTTGGAGGCTTTCCGGAAAGATAAGTTCGACATCTGTTTACTGGATGTTATGATGCCTGAAATGGACGGTTTTACCTTAGGTAAAAAAATTCGTGAGATCGATGGAAATGTGCCCTTTGTTTATATCACGGCTAAAAGTATGAAAGAAGATATGAAACAAGGTTATGAGATCGGGGCGGATGATTATATTGTAAAGCCTTTTGATTCTGAAGTACTGATTTTGAAGATTAAAGCGATCCTTAGCCGTAGTAAACACGAAGAAGCCGAGCCTAAACCGAAATTTATCACTATCGGTGAATATGTGTTCAATACCGAATTGCGGACGATCACAAAAAATGAGGAACAAATCAAATTGACCCCGAAAGAGGCTCGTCTGCTGGAATTGCTGTATAATTATAAAGATGGCTTGTTACCCCGTGAGAAAGCATTGACCGAGATATGGGGGACCAATGATTATTTTACAGCCAGAAGTATGGATGTTTATGTGACTAAATTGAGGAAATATTTTAAAGACGATCAGAATATAAAGATAGAGAACGTTCACGGCTCCGGTTTCCGGTTGGTGATTGAAGAGTAAAAAAAGCTGAGGGTAAACCTCAGCTTTTTTTGTTACTTGGTTACGGTTATTTTTCCTGCCTCACTATAGGCCGTATATTCCGGGGCGTACATGCTTTGGAAAGTTGCGATCCCGTCCTGATAGGTGCCTGCCTGATTTACCCATACCGGGTATTCCAATACGTAGGTACCTTTGGCCAGAGAATTGAAAAAGAAATTGGTAACGGCATCTTTAGATTCTTCATAGTATACGGTACCGAATTTCCATTGATTGCCCGATAACTGTCCGATGGGTTCGAAACAGGCAGCTCTGAAATCTTTCAGGTAAAGAAAATCCATGTCTTGTTTTAAAGAAAGCGTTAGGCGGGTAATCACTTTATCTCCTGTTTTCAGTTTTTCCTTTCCGAGAGGAAGGAGTTCTTGCTTGCCATCCGACCCTATTTTTTCAATAAAGAGTTTTTTAGTGACACTGAGTATTCCTTTCTGTTGTTGTACCTGATCGAATTTTTCGAAGTATTGCAAATATAAACCGCCCCAGCTAGGAGAATCGGTCGTTTGGGTGATATCGGCATTCAGCATATCGGGTTGGATTTCGGATGCTGTATAGGTATACTTTAAATAACCTAAGGGATTAGCGGTAGTAGAGACCGGTAATGTCTGTTTCCCTAATTCGACAGTTATTTTTTCAGATTGATTCAGTTGATCTTTCCCTGTTAACAGCAGGGCATAGATCGCGTCTACGGTAGAAGGAACGTTTCCCCAATTTTGAGTTTGTTTTTGCCGGAGTAACCATTGTTTCATCAATTCGGTCTCGGGCGTATTCCCTTCTAACTCGTAAAAAGCTTCCATCAAGGCAACGTGAGTCTGAATGGCTGAATTTCTGTAAATTTGTCTCCGGTTATTAGGCCAGTACATCCCTTGTTCATTATTCGTGACTGCATATTGGCGCAGGGATTTCAGTATGTTTTGTGCTTCTTGCTTAAAACCGTACCGGTTTAATGTAACGGCAGTTAAAGCTTTTTCATACAGAGTGAAATCGCTCCATTGCTTTTGAGCTAATGCTATAAAATATTTGTGTGCTTTCAAAGCATCTCCCAAGGGGATATCCCGATATAGACTCCTGACATAGAGGTAAAGGATTTGTTCGTATCCGATTCGTTGGGGAGTTGTCTCAAAATCTTTTCGGATTTCATTATCCAGGTAACGAAGTGCTTTTATTTGCATCTCTTTCTCTTGCTCATTGAAAGCCCGTTGGCCGGTAAGATTAGCCCTGGCCATAATCGCAAGAACATTGGCAGTCATAAAACGACTCGGATACATTCCTTTGAACCAACTCCAGCCTCCTGTCGGATTTTGTAATGCTGCAAGCTTTTGGAGTATACTTTTTTGTTGGTAATCTAATCTGTTTTGGTCGAATAATTGAACCAAACTCTGTATACATTCTGTTTCCGATTGTGCTTGCATTACCCAAGGTGAAGCTTCCAGCAAAATGGATTTCAGCTCTTGGTTCTGTTCCAGTTTGGACAATAAAGTCGGGTCGTCTGCGGATAGATGCCAGCTGCGGATAACTCCGGCGATATGAGGATTGGCATGTATAATACGCTGGGTTATGCTGTTGACATAATAGGCACCTGATAAGTCGGTGATATTTTCGTTCTGAGGTTGTTGTATGGAGGGGATAGCCAAAACAGCATACCAGATCGGATTCTCGGTTAATTCGAAAGTTAGCCGATAAGGAGTGATCGTGGTGTTGGGTTGTTTTAGCGTAAAGGTATGCTTGCCGGTCTGATTCGTGTAGATCGGTAAGGTCTGAGTGATTAAAGTTTCTGTCGGCAATACGGGGAGCAAATGTTGCTCGCCATCACTGAAGTGCCCGCTTTGAGCGGATACTCTGAATCCCAGCAAATCGATATCTGCCGGTACAGTGAACTGGAAAGTTAGCGTTTGACTGCCCTGGGGGTGTGTCCGGAAAGTCTGATTTTGCTGCATGAAAACTTTTTGATTTGCCGGATCGAAAAATTCAAAGTTTACTTTGCCTTGCTGAATAGTATCCGACAGGTTACTGACGGTTACTTGCAATTCCGTCTGATCGCCGGTTCTGAGGAAACGGGGCAGATTCGGGCGTACCATCAGCGGTTTGGAAGTAACGATCGTTTCGGATAATTGCCCGGTCCGTAAGGCGGGTGTCGTGGCGAGAGCTGTGAATTTCCATTGGGTTGTCGCGTCAGGTATAGTAAAACTGATATCGACATATCCTTCCGGATCTGTTTGTAGTTGGGGATAGAAAAAGGCGGTCTCCTGGAAGTTCTCCCGGTAGTTTATTTCGGGGGTTGGCATTCCGGATGATCCGGCTTCGTCTGATGCCGCTTCTGCAAAATCACTGGCAGCCAACTTGGCTGAACCGGTCATGTAGGTATTTCCCAACGCTTTGGTTGAAAACCGATAATGGGAATGTGAAGATACATAAGTCTGTAATTCACTGAAAGAAAGAGGTGTGACAGGATAAGAAGGACGTCTGAAAATATGATCCGACAAAATAATCCGGTTGTTGAAATTATAACGGAATGGACATATCCAGGCGTAAGGTGTGCCAGGATTTAAATAAATCGGCCGGAAATAAAAATGGTTCGGTACGATTTTGTCGAGAGAGGCATCGTACATCATAGCCAATAACTCGGCAGTCACCGGTTTTCCTGTTGCGTCGACAACCCGAAGTTTCCAGGTCTCCGATTGTCCTGGGATAAGATGGTCTCTGAAAACTTTGGTCTCTACGGTTAACTTACGATCCGGTTTTGCCCTTTGGATGGGAATGACCTGAGAAAAAAATTTTTTGTCTTTTACGTAGGAGATATACAGCCAGATTTGTTGTCCGTATTCCTCCAGGAAAGGAATATCGATCGGGATGACTTCGTTGGAAAGGATAGGGTAAGAGCGTTTGATTAATTTATCGGAAGTATAAATATCATATCTGACATAAGCTTCTTTGGCTGAAGTACCGAAAAGAATTCGGGCGGTTTCTCCCGGCCGGCAAGTGGTTTTTTCTCTGACAACCCACTCATAGGTAGGGAAAGGCGGTTTCTGATCCAGAGGGGAATAGAGGAAAAAGACTCGATTTGTCTTGATTTGGTTGCATTCCACTGTAAATAAATATATACCTGATGTTTGTTGGGTTAAATCCGGAAAAATAGAATCTTTTCGGAAGACGTCTAGATGACCTTCAAGGATGTTTTTTTCTACGATAGTGTCTTTGATTTCTAAATTGGTTTGTAATTGTTTGGGGGATACCAATTTTTGTATGGTGTACTTTACCGGATAAGCACTGGAGTCGTTGCCGATTTCCTCTAGTGAGATATGAAAAGCAGTACGTTGTTGTTTATTCACTTGTTCCGGGATTTGTAAAGCTGGGGTTGCTTTGCCGGAATAGATGGGAATACTCGTGCCCGCTTCCTCTGTTTCACCTTTGGTATCCGTCACTTTTACCTTTATTTCATAGAGATAGGAGTTGCGGAAAGAGGGATAGGACGGAATATCCTGGGCTTTAAAAGTAATCTCGAAATTTCCCTCGGCGTTACTTCTGGTAATACCGTGGATTGTGGTGTCTCTACGTGGAAAATAGAATATCGGCGATGATACCGAAATGGTATAATTGATTTCGGTATTAGCCATTTTTACGCCGGAAAAGCTTCCGACCTGTCCTTTCAGCCGGACGATATCACCGACAAAATAGGTTCGTGTCGGTTTGTGAAAGGTGATTTCGAATTCAGGTCGTTTGTAATCCGCAACCTCGATGGTAGTCTGACCTTTTTCGGTATAGAGGGTAAAATATCCGTTAAGGATGCGGGCCGGAATGACGAAACTTCCTGTGAAGGAACCATATCGGTTGGATGTTACTTCTTGTTGGGCGATTTCCTTGTCGTTGGCATCCTTAAAGCTGATTTTGTATTTTTGACCTTCCAGCGCATAAAGGGTATCTAGGGTTGCTTTCCAGCCGATACCTTTATAATAAACCGTTTGGCCTGGCCGGTAAATCCTTCTGTCGGTGATTAAGGTCGTATGGTTTTGAGAGGTAGGAGAGGTATACCACCGGTATATCGGGTTGATGGGACCATTAGGGTTCTCCGGATTGATTACCTGATAAGCCAGATTTTGTTTAGATAAATTTTGGGAAGAGAATGCCAGTCCCCGGGAATTGGTAAACACTGTGTCTAGTAGGGTGTAACCCGGATAGTTGGGTTTATAAAGAAGAATTTTGGCCTTGGGAATGGGTTTGCCACTCTTCGAATCGTATACGGAATAAATTTGCTGGTTCTTGCTGTTCTGAGAATTTGAAAATAAATGGGTGGCGATAACAGTTTGGGATACACTATGTTTTGTCTCCGTTGTATTTAATGAAATCTGATAGAGTCCGGCTTCGGGAAGGGGGATATGGATGGTGGTATCTTGTTCGATCAGACTGGGAGTTAAGGTGAAACGTTTTTCGTAAACTTTACGTTGGACATTGTTCTTATCCTGATTTTTCAATTGTTCGTATGCCTCGGTCGTGAGATCGATTCGGTAGATTTGTAAGGTGGCATTGTCCAGGTTCTGTGAAGTCAGTTTTAAGGCAACCTTTTCTTCCGGGTAGATTACTTCAGGGAGTTGGAGCGATAGTTTAGGAGCTTTCATTTCGCTGACGATCGAACGTAGCAAGTTGATACGTGTATATTTAGGATATAAATGTATCCCTTTTTCGCAGAAGTTGATGATCTTTTCTTTTTCTTTGATGAGTTGTTGTGGATCGGCAGATTGCCCAAATGTAAAGGAAGATAGGGCTTGTACATATTCATTGGCTTCTTTAGCCATCACTTCGATGACAAAAGGACTGCCGATGTATTTTTGGGTCAGTTCCTGCAAAGCTTTTAGATAAAGTGAATCTCTGTCTTCGGAAGAAAGTTTTTTGGCATATTCCAGACGGTCCAAGTCGGTGGTCAGAAGAGCTGGAAGATTAGCCTCGTTTTTCCGGAACCGGAGTAATTCTTGCCATATCTGTAAAATGGTAGCCGACCGCCCTTTTAGTTCTGCGGGAATAGGAGTGGCGATAAATTCGTCGGCCGGAGCGAATAGTAAAGGAGAATCGGAAGATGGTTCTGCAAAGCCGGGAGTATTGGTTTGCAAAAGAATATTTATAGCCCGGTAACAAAGAAAGTCGTAAAGTGTAGGACGTAATGAATCCGCTGGAGTCAAAGAAGTCAGTATGGCTTTGTATGCACTCAAAGGAGTTTCTTGTAATTTTCGGGCAGGAAGCAGAGAGGCTGCTACACATTTTTTGATTTTTTCGGCGAAAATATTACTGCTCCAGCTTGCTATATCTTCCGGAATATAATCGGTTACGGGGGTGCGTTGGTTGATCAGATAGCTGTTGTTATTGTAGTACTCTGCATAAAGCTGGGTACAATAGGAATTTATGACAGCTATACCGGCAGAATCCGTCTCCTGGGAAAGGTATTTTTCGACTTCGCTTAATATTGCCGGATAGTCCTCGTGATCGATCGCTAACGTAAAAGTAGTTTTTAAAATCAATGATTTGATCAGTAAAGGGGTATCGTTGTTTTTGATGGCTTGTCGGTATAGTGCCTCGGCGTCTTTGATGGCTTGTTGAGGATATCGATAGTAGTAGGCCGTCAAGGTGTCCTGCGGGGAGTGCTGTGCGTAAGTGGCTGAACCTATAAATAATAGTATGCCGATTAAAAGTTTACTTAGTCTCATCTGTTTCTATTTTTATGATACATACGAAATATTTATCGTCTTAGAGATGCAAAAACGAATGGAATTCCATAAAATTAAAAATAATTTGTGGTAAGAAAAGAAAAGTTTTGTCTTTTATTTTAGGATTGTTATCTTTATTGGCAATATGGAAAGTAGAAATAAGATATTGAAAAGTAAAAGATTGAAACTGATCCGGGGAGTGATGTATCTGGATGTTTTATCGATCTTGTTGAGTGTGATGATGATCGATATGCGTCATTTTACTTTTTCGTTGTATTCCGGGGTTTGTATGCGTATCCTTGTGTTGCTGGGGATTTTTATACTTCTTTTGATTGGTGAAAGAAGTTTGACACGTTATCTGCGCAAACATCGTAATGAATGAAAGAATTTCTTCGGGAATATCCCCAAAGCTTTTTTGACTTGGGGGATACTCTACTGAAGAAATCGCTGGGCTTTATTCGAAATCACCTTGTTTTAAAAATTCTGTGGCGGCATCGATGTCTTTATACATCACTCTGTCTTGCCCGTTGAAGGGGACGATGCTACGGAATTCTTTCAGGAACTCTTCCAGGTAAGGTGAGGTTTTGGTTGGCCGCTGTAAATCGATTGCCTGAGCTGCATTCATCAGTTCTATTGCTAAAATACGTTCTACGTTTTCGGCAACCTTAACCGTTTTCGTCGCTGCATTTCCTCCCATGCTGACATGGTCCTCCTGTTCGTTGGAAGAAGGAATAGAGTCTACAGAACAGGGAGTGCACAATTGTTTATTTTTGCTTACAATAGCTGCTGCTGCGTATTGAGGAATCATAAAACCGGAGTTCAGGCCCGGATTGGCTACCAGGAATTCAGGAATATTTCCCCGGTCACCTGAAATCAGCCGGTAAGTACGCCGCTCGGATATACTGCCTAACTCTGCCAAAGCAATACTCAGGAAGTCCATCACCAAAGCCAGAGGTTGACCGTGGAAGTTGCCGCCGGAAATAATCAAATCGTCTTCCATGAAAATGGTGGGATTGTCCGTTACGGAATTAATTTCCCGTTCTACAACAGAAGCGACATACATGATACTGTCTTTACTGGCTCCGTGAACTTGTGGCATACAACGGAAAGAGTAGGGATCCTGAACATGTGTTTTTTCTTTTTGCTGGAATTCGGACCCTTCCAGTAAAGTACGGATATTGCGTGCTGTTTCGATCTGACCCGGGTGAGGACGTGCGGCCTGGATCTGAGGTAAGAAAGGATCGATTCGACCGTCGTAAGCTTCTAATGAAAGCGCTCCGATGATATCGGCATATTTGGCAATCTTGAAAGCTTTCAATAAAGCATATACGGCATGAGAACTCATAAACTGAGTACCGTTTAATAGTGCCAATCCTTCTTTAGCTCCGAGTTCGATCGGGGCCCAACCCAATTTGGCATTGATTGCTTTTGCATCGCAAATCTTGCCTTTATACCACACTTCTCCTTCGTTAATTAAAGGTAAAAATAGATTGGCCAAAGGAGCTAAGTCTCCGGAGGCTCCCAAAGAACCTAATTCACGAACTACCGGCAATACATTATGATTGAACATATCGATGATCCGTTCGACGGTCACTAACTGCACGCCGGATTTCCCCAGCGACAAAGCATGTGCTTTCAGCAATAACATCAGACGAATGATATCCTGATGAATCGGTTCTCCAAGACTACAAGCGTGTGACATCACCAGGTTGGCCTGTAATTGGCTGAGGTCTTCTTTGGAAATACTGATTTTGCATAATGAACCGAAACCTGTCGTTATGCCATATAAAGGTTTGGCAGAACTCTCGATTTTATGATCCAGGTAGGCTTTACAATCGTTGATTAATTTTTTACTATCTTCGGAAAGAGCCAGTTTGTAATTCTTACTTAAAATTTTATCGATGACCTCGAAGGTAAGAGGTGCTGGAGATATATAATGTACCATGATAATTGAATGTTGAAAATTAAAAATTGAAAAATGCACACATCACATGTAGTGAAAGTTGTTTCCCGTTTTCACTGTTCTTTTTCATTTTATCATGGACATCTGGAATCGTATCCGTGACTTTTCAGGGGACGATGTTCCTTTTTATATATCTGCATAAATACCGGTTGATGACTGTTTTATTCGTCTTATCGCTTGAGTCTTTCGACTAACTCTTCCGTTGTAACATTATGCTGTTCACCCGATAGCATATTTTTCAGGGAGATAATACCTTCTTGCATTTCATTTTCGCCGATCAGGGCTACGAAAGGTATCTCTTTTTTATCTGCATAAGTCATCTGTTTTTTCATTTTAGCGGCTTCCGGATAAATTTCCGCATTGATACCGGCTTCCCGCAGTTGTTTGAGAAGAGGTAAACAATATCTTTCTTCCTGCTTACCGAAATTGACGAAAAGGATCTGAGTGGTTGTCATATTATCTTTGGGAAACAGATCCAGTTGATTCATGACATCGAAAATACGGTCGGCACCGAAGGATATACCGACTCCCGACATATTTTTTAATCCGAAAATACCGGTCAGGTCATCATAACGTCCACCTCCGGTGATACTACCGATCTGGACATCTAAGGCTTTTACTTCAAAAATAGCACCGGTATAATAACTCAAACCACGGGCCAGGGTAAGGTCCAGTTTGATTTCGGTCCGGATGTCCACATCCTTCAGATAATCGAATACCATGGATAGTTCTTCGACACCTTTTAAACCGATAGGGCTATCCTGTAAAATAGTTTTGAGTTTTTCCAGCTTCTCACTATTACTTCCTTCCAGGTTCAAAATAGGTTGCAATTTGACGATTGCTTCTTCGGTGATTCCTTTTTCCCGTAATTCAGCATTAACCTTGTCCAGACCGATTTTGTCCATTTTATCGATGGCTACTGTAATATCTGTCAGCTGGTCCGGATAACCTATGATTTCTGCAATTCCTGCCAGTATTTTCCGGTTATTGATTAATAAACGCACCTTGATTTTCAGACGCCGGTATACTTCGTCGACCATTTGAATCAACTCTACTTCATGCAAAAGCGAGTCACTTCCGACAACATCTACGTCACATTGATAAAATTCCCGGTAACGCCCTTTCTGAGGCCGGTCGGCCCGCCAAACCGGCTGGATTTGATAACGTTTGAAAGGAAAGGTTAATTCGCTTTGATGTTGTACGACGAATCGTGCGAAAGGGACAGTCAGGTCATAACGTAATCCTTTTTCTGAGATCTTGTTGGTGAGCTTTATACTATTCTTTTCTACTAATTCCTGATCGGGGATGTTGCCGATAAAATCTCCTGAATTTAAGATTTTGAATAATAGCTTATCTCCTTCCTCTCCGTACTTGCCCATTAAAGTGGACAGGTTTTCCATGGCTGGCGTTTCCAGCGGCATATAACCGTATAGTTTAAAAACACTCTTGATCGTATCGAATATATAATTGCGCTTCACCATGATTTCAGGTGAATAATCTCTTGTTCCCTTTGGTATAGAAGGAAGTTGTGCCATAATTGTATTTGTTGTTTTTCCTTACAAAAGTATATAAAAAGTGTGATTGAGAAATAATGGTATTGGTGATATTTTTATTTTTTTTCGAAAAAAATTGTTGGGTAGAATTGTGTTTGTATTTATTTTTTTCAATTTTGTAATTGAATCATGTTAGATCAGATAACCATAAATAAGTTTATTGCCGGCGATGTGAAGGCTTTTGAACGTTTGTTCCGGAAATATGCGCGAAGTATGCAGCTTGTGGCATTAGGACTTTATCGGGATACAGCTGTGGCAGAAGATGCTGTTCAGGAAAGTTTTGTGTATTTGTGGAATCATCGGAAAGAGATGAAGCCTGATATTGCCATAGAGGGTTATTTATATTCTTGTGTGCGGCATTATGTGTTGAATTATATCCGGCATCAAAATATCCGGATCAGGCAGGAAAAAGAGATTGTGCGTGAGCAGGAATGGTTAGCTGGGTTGACGTACGATGAGATTGATGTAGATGCTAAATTATTGACTATAAAGAAAGTAATTGATGCATTGCCGGAAGGATGTAGAAAGATATTTGTGATGTCTGTAATTGAGGGAATGAGCTATACAGATACGGCCAAGGAATTGGGGGTGTCGGTGAATACAGTAAAGTCACAAGTGAAGATTGCTTATAAGAAATTAAAAAATACGGTTCAGAAATCTCCTGATAATATGTATCTTACTATTTTATTTTTACTTTCCTTAAAAAAAATACTATAATTTTTTCACCCTTTCGGGATGTTCATGTTCTTTATAAAAGAATTTCAAAATGCAGGAGCATGGATACAAGTACCAAAGAGGAATTATTCCGTAAAGTATGGGCAGCTCTTTATGAAGAGGGGAACAAAGATGAATTGCAGGTGCAGGAAGTTGTCGACCAAATGTATATGGCTGTGAAAGAACCGGAGTTGGATATAGAAGAAGTGTTTGATAAAGTACAAAGGGAGATAGGTACGGTAAGGAATAAGGAGCGGAGATTATGGTGGAATGTGATAAAGTATGCAGTTGCCGTAGTGTTACCTTTGGGGTTAGGTGTGGCGGGATATATCCTTTGGAATGGCCGTGGGAATGAGCAACAGCAGCAAATGGAAGGATATGTACGTCCGCAGAATGCCGTTATGCTGACTTTGGCATTTGGAAAAAAAATTGCGGTAGATGAGCAACAGCTGGAAGAATCTCTGACGACCGATGCGGTAACTATCCGCCGGGATAGTATCGAGGGCCTTGTATATGAGGTAAGTGGACAGAAAAATAGGGCGGCTGAGCGGTTTAATATATTGGAAGTTCCTGTAGCGGCGGAATATCAGTTGCGCTTATCAGACGGAACGGTTGTGTATTTAAATTCGGACAGTCGCTTGAAATATCCGGAAGTATTTACAGGTAATGAACGTAAAGTATATTTGGAGGGTGAGGCGTATTTTGAAGTGGCTAAAGATAAGGAACATCCGTTTAAGGTTATGGCGCAGGGGGTGGAAGTGAATGTTTTGGGAACGCACTTTAATGTAAATGCTTACCCGGAACGTACCGATGTCGTGACAACGCTGGTAGAGGGGAAGGTGAGGGTTGGGAGAGGAACACGTCAGATTGTATTGGTTCCGGGAGAGCAGGCTGCTGCGTCGGCAGAGAGTTTGAACGTGAAGAAAGTGGATGTACGGGAATATATTGCCTGGAAAGATGGACTGTTTGTGTTTAGCCGGATGTCGTTGGAGGAGATTATGAGACAGGTGTACCGTTGGTATGGGGTGGAAACGGTGTTTTCCGACGAGACCGTGAGAGCTGTGACTTTTACGGGGATAATCGACAAAAGTATGCCGTTGGGAGAATTGTTTAAAGTGATAGAGACGGTGGTGGACGTGCGTTTCGTAATGGATGAAAATAATCAGGTAGTTATTACTGCAAAATAAACACCGGCAATTTGTTCGTAGCTATGCCGGTGTTTGAGTGAATTGTTTATTCCGGAATTGTTGGTAGCAATCCGGACATGTTTAATTTTAATGTTCAAATTTATGAAAAAAAAGCAATCGGAGGTTGCTGCGTTGTATTATTTATTTGAAAAATTACTGCGTGCAATGAAAATTACTCTTTTTCTTCTATTGATTTTCTTTATTCAAGTGAATGCCAAGACGTATTCGCAGCAGAAAAAAATCTCGCTGAAATATGATAATGTAGAGCTGGCAAAGGTGATGAAAGCAATAGAGAGACAAACGGATCTTTATTTTTTCTTTAATGACCGGGTATTGAATACCGGTCGGAAAGTGTCGGTTAAAGTAGAGAATTCAACTTTAGAGAGGGTATTGGAAGAGTTGTTTTATGATAGCTATAGCTGGGAGGTCGTGAACAGAATGATCGTGCTGAAACCTTGTGAAAAATCCGTTGTACAGGAACAACAGGAAAAAAAGGTATTTAAAGTGACAGGTGTGGTGGTAGATGTAAAAAAGCAACCACTTCCAGGAGTGACGGTCAGACTGGTGGGAACTTCGTTGGGGACGGCAACGGATGAGAATGGTAAGTTTGAGATAACGTTACCGGTGACAGAGGGAGAATTGGAATTTTCGTTTGTTGGATATAAGGCAGAGCGTAAAGTTTTGAAACAAACCAACCCAATGCCTATGGAAGTTGTATTGACAGAAGAGGTGACAGAGATGGAGGAAGTGGTTGTGACAGGTATTTTTATTCGCAAGGCTGAGAGTTTTACAGGTGCTGCAACGACTTTCAAACAGGAGGATTTGAAGCGATTGGGTAATCAAAATATATTGCAGAGTTTGAAAAATATGGATCCCTCCTTTATGGTTACAGAGAGCGTGGATTTTGGTAGTGACCCTAACCGGATGCCTGATATTCAGATTCGCGGGGCTTCTAGTCTGCCGAATGTGAAAGGTGAGTATAGATCAAATCCCAACCAACCTTTGTTTATTCTGGATGGTTTTGAGGCAACGGCAGAGAAAGTATTCGACTTGGATATGAACCGGGTGGCATCGGTCACGTTGCTGAAAGATGCGGCTGCAAAAGCAATCTACGGTTCGCGGGCAGCTAATGGGGTCGTGGTCATCGAAACCATACAGCCGGAGAAAGGAAAACTGAAGGTGAGCTATACGGGGGACTTGACGGTGACAGCTCCGGATTTGACGAGTTATGATCTTTGCGATGCAACCGAAAAACTGGAAGTAGAACGGACGGCAGGAAGATACAACGGCCATTTTCCGGTAGATGACCAATGGTTGGCGGAGGAATATAACGTGTTGAAAAAAGAGGTGGAACGTGGTGTGAATACCTATTGGCTGGCAAAACCTTTACATACGGGTTTCGGTCACAAACATTCGCTCTATTTGGAAGGCGGAGATGATTATTTGCGGTATGGAGTGGATTTGTCATATAATAAAGTGGCGGGTGTGATGAAAGGTTCGGACAGGGAAACAGTATCGGGTGCGATAACCTTGTCGTATCGGTATAAAAGCCTGTTGTTCCGGAATGTTTTGTCGACTACATTTAACCGGGCGGATGATTCGCCTTATGGGAGCTTTTCGGAATATACGAAATTGAATCCTTATTGGACTTCAGAGGATGAAAATGGTAATGTAAAGCAGGTATTGGGATCGTATAGCCAGCGCGAATGGCAGGAAGCGACGAAGTATTACAACCCATTGTATAATGCGATGTTAGGTACGAAAAATTTTGCGAAATATACGGAGGTGACGGATAATTTTTATGTAGAGTGGCAAATGTATAAGGATCTGAAGTTTATAGGACGTTTTGGATATACACAAAAACAGGATAGTAGGGAAGATTTCTATCCAGGCAGCCATACTCGCTTTGCAGAGTGGACGGGAGACCGTTATTTTCAGCGTGGTTCGTATTACATGAAGGATGGGGTGACGAAAACATTAAAAGTGGATGCGACGCTGAATTACTCGAAACAGTGGGACAAGCACCTCTTGTTTGCCAATTTGAACTGGAATATGCAACAAAATTCGTATGAGTGGCACAGCATGGAGGCTTGGGGGTTCTTGAATAACAAGGTGGATCACGTTGCATTTGCCAAACAATATGCGGAGAACGGCCGTCCGGGGGGCGATGAGGAAACTACTCGTGAAGTGGGTGTTGTCGGAGCCGTAAACTATTCGTACGACAACCGTTATTTGGCAGACTTGTCTTATCGTTTGAGCGGGTCGTCTATTTATGGATCAGACAACCGTTGGGGTGGTTTTTGGTCGGCAGGTGTTGGTTGGAACCTACACCATGAGGCTTTCTTGAAAGAAGCTGAATGGTTAAGGCAGTTTAAATTGAGGGCATCGGTCGGTTATACAGGAAGTCAGAATTTCAATCCGTATCAGGCAATGGCGACGTATAAATATTTTACGGATGCGGAATATGACAATATCGTGGGAGCTTATTTGATGGGCATGGCGAACGACAAACTGAAATGGCAGCAGACAAGGGATGTGAATGTGGGATTTGATGCACAATTGCTGAAAGGAATGACGGTACGTTTCGATTATTATGTCAGTAATACGGATAATTTATTGGTGGATTTTGATCTTTCTGGTTCTACTGGTTTCAATACATTCAAGGAAAATCTGGGAGAGGTACAGAACAGAGGATTCGATGCAACCATAAACTGGAGAGTGTACGAGAATACAAAGAATGATGCTTATGTGACTTTATTCGGATCTGTATCATCGAATAAGAATGAAATCAAGAAAATTTCGGATGCTTTGTCAAAATCGAACGATGAACAGATAGATGATGAGGGAAATCCGGTGTCGACTAAACCTTATACCCGTTTTGAAGAGGGACAATCGACGAGCGCCATTTGGGCGGTACGTTCGTTGGGCATTGACCCTGCGTCGGGTGAAGAGATGTTCATAGACCGGAACGGGTACCGGACCTATGTGTGGAACGTGAATGACCAAGTGGTATGTGGAGAGGCAAATCCTAAATTCCAGGGTAATTTCGGTTTTAATGCAGAATGGCGGGGATTGGCAGTGAATTGTTCGTTTGCATATAAAGCCGGCGGAGAGTATTACAATCAGACGTTGGTGGATAGAGTGGAAAACGTGGATGTGCAGTGGAATGTGGACAGAAGGGTTTTTACGGGGACATGGAAAGAACCGGGTGACAGGACATTTTTCAAGCGTGTGGAAAGTATACCTACACAAACTTATCCGACCTCGCGTTTCGTGGAGAAGTCGAATGAGTTGTCGTTGTCATCGTTGAATGTTTCCTATGATTTTAAACGCTTGAATGTCAAAAGGTATGTAGAGCGACTGAAGATTGCCTTTTACATGACGGATGTCTTCCGTGTTTCAACTGTGAAGGCGGAGAGAGGATTGGAATATCCCTTTGCCCGAACTTGTTCGTTTAGTTTGCAGGCTACTTTTTAATGCTAAATAGAAAGATATTATGAAAAAATTCACAAAAATATTGTTGATAGGATGCTTGTTGGTGACAGTGTCATGTAACAATTGGCTGGACGTGGAACCGAAGTCGCAAGTGAAAGACAAAGATTTGTTCGCATCGGAAATGGGCTTCAAGGAAGCGTTGTCAGGGGTCTATTCGTTGATGACAAAAGAGGCGTTGTATGGGAAAGAATTGACTTTCGGATGGTTGGGTGTATTGGGACAAGAGTGGACGTCTGTTCCCTATAATTATGAGGATGACCAGAAGTATGATTTTGAGAATGCGGCATCGGAGGTACGGATTGATTCGGTATGGACTGGCTTGTATAATGCGATAGCAAATGCCAATAAGCTGCTGAAAGAGTTGGAAGGAAAAGAGAATTTGTTTAGCGGTGACAATTATTTTATCATTAAAGGTGAAGTATTGGCATTGCGGGCATACTTGCATTTCGATTTATTGCGCATTTTCGGAGCGAGTTGCACAGTGGGAATGGAACGGATTGCGATTCCTTATGTGACGGAATATGCGCCGACGATTTTCCCTCAGGAAAAGGTCGGGGATTTTGTGGGTAAGGTATTGAATGATTTGCAGGATGCGGCGAAATGTCTGGAGAATGACCCGATATTGACAGGACGCACTGTTTCAGAAATTGACGATAACGGCTATCTGATGAATCGTCAGGTGCATTTGAACTATTACGCCGTAAAAGGTTTGATGGCAAGGGTATATTTGTATAAAGGGGACTATGCGAATGCAGAAGTGTGTGCAAAAGAAGTGATTGGCAGCGGATGTTTCGAGTGGGTAAAACAGGAGAACTTGACAAATGAGAGTGTAGCTGACCTGACCTTTTCGACCGAGCATTTGTTTGCGTTGAACATTGTGACCTTGGGTAATATTGTCGATAAATACCTGGATGGAGGAAACAATAGTTTCGCCTTGGAGGAAAGCAGATTATCGGAATATTATGGTTCTTCTTACGACTATCGTTATCTTTATCTGTTTAAGACGGGTGTGGGTATGAGCAATACCTTGCGTTATCTGAAAAAATATGACCAGTTGGAATCTGTTTCTTGGGCACAGAGTTATCGTAACAAACTGCCTTTGATATGTTTGCCTGAAATGTATTACATCTTGGCGGAATGCCGTTACCATAGTTCCGGTGATGTGTTGGAACCGTTGAACGAGGTGTGTCGTCACCGTGGTGTGGCAGATTTGTCGGAAGCAGACCTTTCGGCTTTTGAAACCTTGCTTTTGGCTGAGTACCGTAAAGAAGTCATAGGGGGCGGTCAGTTGTTTTTCCAATATAAACGCTTGAATCGTTCTGTAGTACCTGGAACAGATGTGGATTTGGCAGGAGAAGGAAGATATGTGATACCGATGCCTAAAGAAGAACTGGAAAATCCGGGTTGGGTCAGCAATCAATAAAATTTAAAGATAGAACGTATGAAAAAATATATATTTATGTGTCTTGCAACTCTTTTGTGTTTAGAGGCTTGTAAAGAAAACGAAAGACAACTCTTCGCTTTGAATGAGGATTTTTTGAATATTTGGTTTGGTGGGGTAGAATTGACTTCACGGACAGATAGCACGGTGTACAATTACTATTACCGTCCTTTGACGCTTGAATATGATTCGGTAATGTTTAATGTCCGGGTGGCAGGGATGCCGTCAGCGGTTGATCGTACCTTTGAATTGGAAGCTGTGGAGGGTGACCTCGATCAGGTAATTGCCGGCGAGCATTATGTCGTGAAACCTTATGTGATACCCCAGGGGGAAGTGTCGGGTATTTTTCCGATTTACCTGAAGTCAACAGATGATTTTAAAAATTCTTCTTTTAAAGTGGTTTTTGCGGTGCGTGAAAAAGACGGCTTTCGCGGTGGTGCGAGGGAATATGCCCGATTGTATTTGATTGTGGAAGATATGGAAAAGAAACCGTTTTACTGGGAAGAGGATTTGGAAACTTATCAGCCATTAAGCAAATTTTGGGGAACATATAGTGCAGTAAAATATCGTTTTATGACGCAAGTTATCGGAGTCCCCGTTACTCGTGTATGTTATGGTGCTGTTATTCCTTCGGCTCCGGGGGAACTGACCTATTCGGAAGCGGTTTATTGGCAAAATCGATGTCGTCAGGAATTGGAGGCGTATAATAATGACCCGGCGAATCCTGACCGCCCCCTCTCGGATGAATACGGACCTATTTCATTTTAAATTGTATGTTTATGAAAGTATTGAATAATGTATTGTGGGTGCTTGTATGGGTGTTTATGGCGAGTGCTTGCTATGAGGATAAGGGTAATTATGATTACCGTGATTTGGATGAAATCATAATTGATACGGCAGGTGCGGGAATCCGTACCGACTATTCGGTTGCACTGCAGGAAACGCTTGCAATTCCTCTGAAAGTATATTGCAATGGGAAACTGGTGAACGGTTCCGAAAAAGACTTTCCGGAATTGGAATTCAAATGGGTAGCCATACAGCAAGAAACGACGACTCCTATTCTTTCCAGCGATACGCTTTCAACTGAAATCGAGTTGAACGTAGCGGTCAGTTTGCCGACTATCAATTGGACATTGATTTTTTCCGTCCATAACAGACAGACGGAAACGGATGATTTTATGAAATTCAATCTGAAAGTACATGCTGGATTGAGCGAGGGGTGGATGGTGTTGTACGAGCGGAATGGAAAAACCGATGTCGGTTTGATTGCCAACGACTTGGTTTCACCTGATGTTACACAGGAAAAGATAACCTTGGATGTATATTCTTCTTTGAATGGGGAGGCTATGAATGGCAAGCCGGTACGAGTCGTTTATTCCATGTCAACGAAACCGGAAGTCGTTTATCTTGTTTCTGATCAGGAAATAATGGGTGTTGACCCTGTTTCTTTTACGTCGCTTTATACTTTTGACAATCTTTTTTATGAAGTGCCTGCCCAACGGAATATCACTTGTTTTACAGTATCTTCCGGACGGCGTGAATTCATGGTAAATGACAATAAGGGGTATGGTTTGAATGCTTCTTCGATGGGGTCGAATCGGAACACGCTTAAATTCGGAGTACCTTGTAAGGATGAGAGTGGAGAATTGGCACCCTGGTGTGCCCAAATGGCGACTGCGGGTTATATGGGAGTTGTTTACAATCAGTCGACACAAAAATTCCGCTGCCTGAAAAATAACGGTTCGGCATTGTCTGATTTTTCGGTGCAGGGTAAAGAGGCCGCATTCGATTGTAATCAAGTCGGATTAGAACTTGTTGCCAGCGATTTCGGACGTAATAATTATGAGCATATTCTGATGAAAGATGCTTCGGGACATCATTATTTGCTCGTTGCTGATTTTTGCGGGATATTCACACAGAATGCTATCGGTAAAGCTAAATACGACCTTGGCGGTTGTGAAGGTTTGGATAAAAAAGTGGTATCCGTGACTGCCGGTTATAAAGGAGAGATTTTTTATTATGCAAGTGGAAATACCTTGTATTTGCTTGATTATAAGTCAGTGCCTGCGAAAGCGACTCCTGTATGGACAGCGCCTGCGGGGACGGAAATTACTTGTGTCCGTTTGCAAAAATACCTTTATGGTGCAAGTGGTAACAAGCCTGTCAATGATTGTGAGGTTATTTATATTGCGACTGCCGATATTGCAGGTGAGGGGGTTGTTTACCAATTGCGTGTAGATCCGTCGAGCGGCGTAGTGGATAAAAGCTCTGAGAAAAGTTACGACGGTTTCGGACGTGTTATGGATATGGGGTGGAAAAAACAATAACATTAAAAATATTTAAAATGATGAAATCAACTTTTTTAATTGCGTTTTTTAGCATAATGGCATTTTTAGGGGGCGTGCGAGTAGATGCCCAAACTATCCGCTTGAATACAGCCGATTTGAAAGCAATAAAGGCACAAATGGAAACGTCGGATAAACAAGCGGCTGTCGATGCCGGCATCCGTTTTTTCAACGGAACCTGGAAAGAGGCATTGGCAGAGGCGAAGAAATCAGGTAAGACCATATTTATGGATTGCTACACCGATTGGTGTGTACCTTGTAAGCGTTTGTCAAAAGAGGTCTTTACCTTGAAAGAAGTAGGAGATTATTTCAATGAACACTTTGTGAATGTGAAGATGGATATGGGTACAGGAGAAGGAAAAACGATGGGCAAACAATGGGGGGTGAATGCCTTCCCGACCTTGCTGTTTTTTAATACTGAGGGAGATGTGATTCATCGGATAGTAGGTGCTCCTGATCTCAAAATATTGCTGGCGGAAGGGAAACGGGCCGTTGAGAGGAAAGGATATGCCTGGATGAATGAGCAGTATGCTTCCGGTAACCGTGAGCTTGCTTTCATTCAGTCTTATATGGAGGTGTTGTCATTGGCATCCGAGAGCCGGAAAGCGGAAAATATTTGCGTGGACTATTTCAAAACATTGGATAAGAACAAATTGACAGAACGTGAATATTGGGATTTTTTCCGTAAATATATTAAGGATGTTGACGATGAGACGGCCGTATATGTGTATAAACATCGGGCGGATTTTATTGCAGCATTGGGAGAAAAGGAAGTGAATAAGAAAATATATTCGTTGTACAATTCAGGTGCATACCGTTATTGGAAAGAGCAAGAGGGACAAGGTACTTTTGATGAGAAAGGATTTGAGAAATATGTCAAACGATTGATGAAAAGTGATGTCGGCGGTAAGGAGAATATTGTGGAGGATGCCCGGATGTTTTATGCGGAAAAACAGGGAGATTGGGCTTCGTTTATAAAGATGGCTACAGAGCGTTTGGATAAAGGTGGCATGTCGGATTTTATCGTCTACAACTGGGGAATACGCTTGAATGTAGAATGCCAGGACCCGGTTTTTCGTGAAGCGATTGCGGCATTGACGGAGCGTAGAGCCAAGGAATTGTCGACATCTACAGAGCCGTCAGACATACAGATGATGAAAAGTTTTGAAAGTATTGCCGATCGTATCCGTCATCCTGAGAAGTATAAAAAACAGTCTTCGGTGGTTACGATCAGCGGTAAGGTAAATGCATTACGTCCGGGAGAGAATGTGGTTCAGGTGGTGAAACAGGAAGGACGTTCCAAACAAGTGATAGATTCCTGTACTATTCAGAGTGACGGAACTTATGAAATGAAGGTGACTGTAAAGAATCCGGGTTTGTACGAGTTGGATTGTCAACGTGGACAAAAAGCGACAATATGGCTCGGTGATGAGGATGTGAGTGTGGATTTCCCTGGTTTCGGGACATCGAAATTTAAGGTTATGCGTCCAGCCTATTATGCTGTCAAGGGGGGAACCAATAATGAAGTGTTGGATGTACTGAATTGGGAGTCTATGCGTTTCATGAGAATGGTAGGTGATATCGGTAGAGTACTGTATGGATGCAAAGACTTGTCGGCGGAGACACAGCGGGAATTGAATGAAACTTTGGGAAATACTTGTCGTGCAGAATATTTTGATTGTATCAGTCATTGGGCTGATATATATGCTGACCGGGAGTCTGTGGTGGTATTGCTTTCACAATTGCAAGATGATAAATACAATGCAGTGGTGGAGCGTATAGCGAAAAAATTGACAGAAGCTTATCCGAATAGCGAGGCTGTAAGGAATTTCAATATTACGTTAGAACAGAAAAAACGGTTGTATGAAGGAATGCCCGCTCCTGAATTTTCTTTGTTGACAGCAGATGGAAAGAGTAAGTTGGGACCGTCTGATTTTCGAGGGAAAGTGCTTGTGATTGATTTTTGGGCTTCCTGGTGTGGCCCGTGTCGGGGTGAGATTCCGAATGTAAAGAAGGCTTATGAGACTTATCATGAAAAAGGCGTTGAGTTCCTGAGTGTTTCTATCGATAAAGATGAAGTAGCTTGGCGTAAAGCTTTGGAAGATGAACAAATGCCTTGGTGCCAGGTATTGGCTCCACAGGCTGGTAAAGAGGTGAAAGAACTTTATCAGTTCAGTGCTATCCCTTTTATTGTTGTAATTGACAGAGAGGGAAAGATTGTTGGTAAGAATCTGAGAGGTCAGATATTGCTGAATAAACTGGAAGAACTGACGCGATAGATAGTGTTTCCAGCGGAGAAAGTATGTTTGCAAGGGACTGTCTAACAATAAAACGTTATTCAGTCCTTTTTTTGTATCCTCCTGATAATATATATTTTTTCAGTAAGTTTTAGGATGTCTTATTATTTCTACAATAGTAGCCTTTTTAAGGCTATTCAGCAATAAAATGTGGATTGGTGTTTATATACATGTTTACTGGGAATTATAATAAGCGGATTACTGAAACTAACTGTCGGTACGGATAATTCCCGAAAATATTTTGTTGATAATGGTTTCGTTTTTATTCCAGCCATTGCAGCCATTGCAGCAGCAGTGTGGCGGCGAGAAAATGATTACCCGTCCGTTTTTGCAAGTCTTTGCGGAGCAGGTCCAGCATGCAGGCTTTTTGTTTTTTGACGGCGCTTTCCGTAATACCTAACAGTTGGGCGATTTCGGCATTTTTAAGCCCTTGTTGGAAATGAAGTTCGAAGATCCGGCGGTATTTTTCCGGCAGGCGTTCGATGGAATCGTACAACAGGTTGAGAGTTTCCTGTTCGATGATACTGTTCAGAAATTCGGTACGGTCATCCTGTTGCGAGAGGTAATTGGATTGCGCCTGGTTTTTCCGCAGAATATCAATCGCTGCATGATGGATGCAGGAATACAGAAAAGCTTTGAGCGTGAGGACCGATTTGAAGCTTCCCCGTTGTTCATAGGCCTTGTAAACCGCATCCTGTACACAATCCTCAGCCAAAAAAGCATAATCCGGTCCCAGATGCCGGGAGGCATAGACTAGCAATTTAGCGTATAGCTCGTTGTAAAAAGTCCCGATGTTTCCGGATTTGAATTCCGAAAGCAGCTGTTCGGTTTGTGCCATAACATACGAATTTATACCACAAAAATAGTTATATTTTTAAAGATCCTTTATTATCTGTCCGGAATAAATAAAATTTCTTTTTTTACTGTCCTTTTTCCATCCTTTTACGTCTTTTAAATATAATCTTAAAATGTAAAAAAATGAAAATGAAAAAACAGACACAGTGGTGTTTTGCAATTATGCTTGCCGGAATGCCTTTCTGGAGCAGTGCTCAGCTTCTGAAAGGAAAGGCGGACGGCGGAATCCAGGAGTTGCAGGTAGGAATTTCCTTAGACGGTGACCAGGGGGCGATGGAGTATAGGCCGGTGGAGTTGAAGGAAGACGGTACGTTTGAGTTCGATACCGGTCTGGTATCACCTTTTAATGATGTTATGGTTTTTGTCGATGATAACGAAATTGTCGGTGCTCATTTGGAACAGGGAAAAACATTGGAGTTGATACTCCACAGGGAAAAAGACGGAGATTTGAAGTATACTTTCCGCGGGGATAACCGGGGGTTGTCGGAATTCTATACCCGGTTTGCACGGGCATTCGATTTTATGCGTTATATGCCGATGGATGCTCCGGAGAATGTGAGCAGTGCGGATTACCTTGCTCTGTTAGAGAAAGAGGCGGAGACGGTGAAGGCACTTTTGCCCTCTGTTACCGGTACAGAACTCAACCGTTACTATACACGTCTGACAGAAGCTACTGAGAAATCGTTGCGCATCCGTTTGTTGAGAGAGGACAAAAGCAGGGAAAAAGAGTATCGGGAGTTGCTGGCTTCTATCGATGTAAATGATGAAATTAGTATGAGGAGCGATCTGGCCGGTATGTATATACATTGTAAAATTCCGGCTGAACTGCTTGCTTATGGAAGGGATATGACTCCTTGGGCTTTGCACTATATGGATACGGTGGATTATTATGTGACGAATCCTGTCGTGAAAAAGGCTTTGGTGAGAAATTGTGCGGCTACTTATTTCTGTTTCGGTAAGGGCGGTGACTATATGAAATTTTGGGATAGGTTCCGGACCTTCGCCGGTGATTATCCGGAGATCATCCGGGATTGTGAGGAACGGATTGCGGGTATCTGCCGGACGGCCAAGGGAACTGATGCCGGTGATGCCGTTTTGCAGACTCCGGATGGGAAGACTTGTAAATTATCCGATTTTTTTGGTAAATTGACCTACATTGACGTGTGGGCTACGTGGTGCGGTCCCTGTTGTGCGGAGATTCCTCATTTGGAGAAATTGGTGGAACGTTTTAAAGACAATGATAAGATTCAGTTTATCAGTATTTCAGTAGATACCGCTCTTAAAGCATGGTTGAATAAGCTAGAGAAAGACAAACCGGCTTGGGCGCAATTCATCTTCCCGAAAGAGGAGGCCGCACGCTTCATGCAGGCATGGGGAATCAGCGGTATTCCCCGTTTTATCCTGATTGACCGCAACGGGAAAATATATGCGGCCGATGCGCCCCGTCCTTCGGATGAAGGCCTTGTAGAGATATTGGAAAAAGCGATGAACGAAGAGTAACACACAGGCGAAAGCCATAAACGACATCTTATGAATACGGTACCGGAATATACGGAAGAGATTGCCCGTTTGATTTTGCAGCGTATCTCGGGTACGATCGGCGAAGAGGAGGCCGGGTTATTGGACGCGTGGCGGAAGGCCGACCCGGCAAACGAAGAGACTTACCGGCGTTTGTTGGACAGCGCTTTCCTGGAACGGGAATGGAGGCGGATGAAGTCGGTCGACGCTTCGCGGCCCCTGGCAGATATGCAGGCGAAAATCAGGAGAGGCAGGTCCCGCCGTCTGGTGGTCCTAGGGAAACGGGCGGGCATTGCGGCTGCTGTCGTGACCGGACTTATTGTGGGAGGAGTTGTTTTTTTCAGATATGAACCGCAGCCTCCCCTGACGGTTGAAGGAATCGGGGGGCAGGAAACGGCTTTATATGCTTCGCAGATTCATCCGGGAGAGACAAAGGCCGTTTTAACGACGGATGACGGACAGGTCATTGATTTGGGAGCGGACGCTGTCAGGAACGAAAAGGCCATAAAAAACCGACGGATAAAGGGAAGACAGGAGAATTCGACCGATGTTCCACGCTTCAATCACCTGACTACACCACGAGGTGGGGAGTTTGAAATTACTTTGGAGGACGGTACGAAAGTGTGGTTGAATGCCGAATCACAATTAAGCTATCCCGATACGTTCCGTTCGGATGAACGGCGTGTGATTTTAAAAGGAGAAGCGTATTTCCAGGTGGCGCACAATGAGGAAAAACCGTTTTATGTGGAATCAGACGGCCAGTTGGTGCGGGTATACGGTACAGAATTCAATATCCGCTCCTATGAAGAGGACGCGGCAGTCTATACCACCCTCATATCGGGAAGTGTGGCGCTGCAGGTGGCTGGAAACCTGAATGCCGAGTTGTTTCTTACACCGGGACGTCAGGCCGTGTTTGACAAGAAAGAGGCTTCCGCTTTTGTACGTTCGGTAAATACGGAGGTGGTAACCGGTTGGCGGAAAGGGTTGTTTGTCTTTGAAGAGCAGAATCTGGGACAAATCATGGCTACTTTGGCACGGTGGTATAATTTCGATTACGAATTTGCAGATAATGTCCTCAGCGAAACGGTGTTTATGGGGAGTGTACCCCGCTATGGAGATTTCAACGAAGTATTGGAGATTTTGGAAAAAAGCGGTGGATTGAAATTCAGGCTGGAGAATCACACCGTTATTATTTCGCACAGATAAAAGTGTACTAACTAAATTTATACGATTATGTTAAAAATGAACATCAGGCAGTTGCTTGGAGTAGTGGCCTTCTTGACCTTTTTCTCCGGGGGAGCGATGACTCAGAATCTGAGTGTGAGCTATAAAAACAAGCCATTGGAAGAGGTATTGGCCGATTTGAAACAAAAGACAAATTATAATTTTGTTTATCAGAAACAAATTTTGGCAGGTACCCGGTCTGTGACGGCAAATTTTAACGATATGCCTTTGACCTACATCCTCGACCGGGTGTTGTATAACAACGGTCTGGATTATGAAATTGTGAAAGAAAATGTGATTATCCGTCCGGCGGACAAAGAGAATTTTAAAAAAGTAGTCAGCGGCCGGGTGGTTGATATCCAGAATATACCTATGCCGGGCGTAAATGTACGGGTGAAGGATACCGGAACGGGAGTGGCAACGGGCATCAACGGCGAATTTTCCATTCCGGTGGAGGGTAGCCATCCGGTATTGGTTTTTTCGTTTATAGGTATGCACGACAAAGAACTGCGGATTACCCGCGAGACACAGAACCCCGTTGTGGTAGAGATGCTGGAAAACGCCACCATGATGGAGGAGGTGATTGTTACCGGTTATCAGAACCTTAAGCGAGAGAGTGCTACTGGTGCCTATCAGCTTATCACGGCCAAAGAGATGGACAACCGCTATACGACGGACATTGTCAGCAGCCTTGAAGGTAAGATTCCCGGGTTGGTGAGCTACAACAACGGGCTGAAAAGCGGCGAAGACGCGCTTACTATCCGGGGCGTGGGTTCCTTTCAGGCAAAGACCAGTCCCCTGATTGTCGTGGACGGGTTGCCTATCGAAGGGTCGCTGGAAACGGTCAACCGTTATGACATTGAGAGCATTACCGTGCTGAAAGATGCCTCTGCTGCCTCCATTTACGGGGCACGGGCTTCCAACGGGGTGATTGTCATCACGACCAAACGGGCACGTCAGGAGAAACTCTCCATCGATGTCAGCGCCGACCTCACCGTGAGCGAAAAGCAGTGCTACGGTAACCATGAATGGGCGAACGCTTCCGAATTGCTGGAGCTGGAACGCTATAATTTCGATTATGTGGTGGGAAATGAGGATGCCTACCAGACATTGTATGGGCAGTATAGCAGCCAAAGAGAAAAACTCTCGCCGATTATGCAGTTGATGATGGACCGGCATACCGGCAGGATTTCAACCGATGCATACAATGCGCAGATTGCCGAATGGAAGCAAAACGACTATCGCAAAGAGTGGCAGGATGTAATGCAGCGCAAACAGATTGTACACCAGTATAACGTGGCGATGCGCAGCATGGGCAAATACCTCAACTCCAGCATTGTCATCAATTATAAAGGCGACAATACGGGCATGACCCGCCAGCACGACAATGCCCTCAATATGAGCTATAAAGGCGATGTGGAACTCGTCGACGACCTGCTGACCCTTTCCGTGGGCCTGAACCTGATCCGGGAAAACAGCAAGACCCATGCCGATTATTTCGGTTTTAAAGGCATGCACGCCTTTGCGCCCTACCTGAGTATGTACAATGCCGACGGCACACCCGCTGCCATGAAGGCCGAAGTGGATTTGAACGAACCGGCCCTGAAAAACCCCGCTCTGGGACTGAAATCCGAGGAATACAACCTGCTTGACGAAGCGCGGCGGAATTTCACGAAAGCCAACCGCACCAACCTGCGTTCTTTCGTACATGCCAGTCTGGACATATTGCCGGTACTGAATCTGAATGCCCGCTTCCAGTATGAGGATATCACTTACAAAAGCGAACGCTATTTAGAAAAGGAATCTTATGACATGCGCCACCTTTATAACTTGTTTACAAGTGGCGGGGTGCACTACATTCCGGATGGCGGTATGCTGAACATCGATACGGAGAACGGGGCTTATTACACCTTCCGCACCCAGGCAAACTATGGGCAGGAGTTCAATGAGAAACATGCCGTAGAGGCAGCTGCCGGTTTTGAGTACCGCGAGACGAAAACCCGTTCTACCCATACGCTTCTTTTGGGATATGACGACCAGACACAGAGTAACTTGACCAATATGGTGAATCTCAAAGACCTCAGAGACCTTCAGGATTCTGATCTTGGGGTCAACTACTCTCCTGTCGGGAGCAGTCCGGTGGATGATCTCAGCGGTAACGGAGCGGGATTCCGGACTTCGGAAGTCTTACACCGTTTCTATTCCCTTTATTTTACCGGCGGATATACTTATGGCAGACGCTACAGCGCGTCGTTCTCCTGGCGTGTGGACAAGACCGACCTTTTCGGTGCGGATCCCGAATTCAGGGGACGTCCGTTGTGGTCGGCAGGTTTGAGCTGGAACCTGAACAACGAGGCATTTATGAAGCCCTGTACCTGGCTGGATGTCCTGAAACTGCGTGTCAGCTACGGACTGACGGGTAATATCGACTCTTCGGTGTCTTCGTTTTTGACGGCTTCGTTGGGCGTCAACGGTATTACAGGCAATAAGCAGGGGACGCTGAATACGCCTCCCAACGACCAGTTGCGTTGGGAAAAGACGGCTTCCTGGAATACGGGTATGGATTTTTCCTTTTTCAGCAACCGGTTGAGCGGTTCGTTGGATTGGTACCGGAAATACAGTTCCGACCTGTTGACCGTGACGGATCTCGACCCCACCACCGGCTGGTCTTCTTTGACCATCAACAATGGCGAGGCCTTGAATACGGGTATCGAATTGGCGCTCAATGGCGAAATCCTGCAGGCCGAAGACCGCCGTTCCCTGGGCATCAGCGCTTCTTTGAATTTCGCTTACAATAAGAACGAAGTAAAGGCAATAGAGCATGAGGAACCGGACGGGTTTGGCTCTATGCGTGCTTTGCATGAAGGACGGCCGGTCAATTCGCTTTATTCCTGGCGTTTTGCAGGATATATGACGGATGCACTGGGCTACCAGCAGCGCGGGTGGTATAAAGCCGACGGTTCTGTTTGTACATCGGATGTCGGAGGTCCGGAATTTACACCGGATGACGTTGTCTTTTCCGGTAGTCTTGACCCCAAATATGTCGGGAGCTTCACACCGCATATCACCTGGAACGGCTTCAGCCTGTCCGCCATGTGTTCCTTCTACGGCGGACATAAGATGCGGGCGAGGACAAGCGATTATGAGACAGTGGGGAGTGCAATGGGATATGCGGGCGATGTGGTTGTGCGGGGGTTGCTGAATTATTGGAAGAGTGAGAACAAGGATGCCTGGCGTGCCAACGGATATTTGGGAATGACCGGTGTCGAAAATCAGTATAGTACGGAATATATGGATTGCACGGTTGTTCCGGCCGACTACCTGAAGGTGCGCAACATCGTGCTGGCCTACGATTTTTCCAGGACGCTTTGCCGGCGCCTGGGCATGAGCGCTATGCGTTTGCGCTTCCAGATGAACAACGTGGCCACCTGGGCACGCAACAAATGGAACATTGATCCCGAGACAGTGGATCCCTTCAGCGGTGCAACGCTGGATAAGACTCCGCGCAGCTATACCGTCAGTCTGAATATTAATTTTTAATCCGAGAAATGATGAAAAGAATAGGATTTATCATGCTCTTGTGGGCGTTGTTGACAGCCTGTGAGGATAAATTGGACATTACCCCGAAAGGGATGACTGTATTGGGGAAGGTGGATGAACTGGAAACCCTGCTGAATCAGAGCTATGGATTTGGAGCGGTTACAGACCTGGGAATTGTGTGCAATGAATGTTACAGTTCTTTTGAAAATGCGGCTACCGCTTTGTCGGTGCCGAACACGCTGAAGTATGCTTACCTGGCGTATGATGAAACCGTCGACCGGGCGGCTTTGACGAAAACCGATGAAACCTATGCGGCTATTTATCAATATGTGAACTACATGAACATCCTGCTGGACAAGCTGGACGGGGCGGAAGGCGATGAGGCGAAAAAAGTGCGTCTGGCGGCGGAAGCCCGGGTGATGCGTGCTTACCTGCACTGGCTGGCTGTGAATATCTATGCCCGGCAGTACGACGAAGCCACTGCCGGAACGGCGGGCGGTGTGGCTTATGTGACCGATTTGGATGTGACCGGCGAGAAAACGAAACTCTCTGTGGCCGAGGTTTACCGCCTGATTCTGGAGGATTGCGCCAAAGAGCAGATCGAATGCCTGTCCGATGCCACTCCCGATGTCTGCCGGGGCGGGAAAGCGTGGGGGTATGCCGTGCGTGCCAAAGTGCTCATGCAGATGAAAAAGTATCCCGAGGCATTGGATTGTGCTTTAAAGTCAATTGAATACCAGAATACTCTGGAGGATCGTTCGGTAGTGGTGGCGTCCGGCAGCTGGTCTTTGCTTGACAGGGCTCCCAATAATATATTGTTTATGCGCAGTGGTAGTGCACCTTTCGGGGAAATTCTGTCGAGGGAGACTGCCCGGCTTTTTGAAGAGGGCGATTATGTGCGCTATTATGCTGTAATGGGCGGCGGAGGCGGAGATGACGGAGAAGATGAAGATTATGGTGAGGAAGAAGACGGTGAAGATTGGGGCGATGAGGATTGGAGTGATGAAGGCGGGGAAGGGGACCGGAGCGATGAAAACTGGAGTGATGAGGAAGGCGGCTGGGAGGATGATGAAGAAGGCGGTTGGGGAGACATTCCGGTCGATCCGAATCCGATGGGTATCTGGAATTCTATGTACGGTCTGATGCTGGGAGGAATTGAGGGCGGACTGATGAATTTCTCTTTGGTGACTACAGTGAATGCCTACGGTATTACCGTAGACCGGATGTATTATACCGCAGCCGAATGTTACATCCGTACGGGGGAGATTGACAAAGGACTGCATTTGGTGGATGAGGTACGCCGTCGGCGCATTCACCCGGATTTTTTTACGGCTTACGAAGGGACGGTGCATACCGAAGAGGAGGCTATGGCGCTCTTGCAGCCCGCCAAGTGGATAGAATGTATTTCCACCTACGAAAATTTTTTCGACTGCAAGCGCTGGAATACGGAAGCGAAATACCGCCGCACGATTACCCGCGAGGTGCCCGGATCCGGCACCTACACCCTGGCTCCCGATTCGCCCCTGTGGGTATTTCCCTTTCCGAACAATGCCGTGCGTTACAACGCTTCGTTGACGCAGAATTATTAATTCGTATGGGTTGAAAATTAAATTGTAAAGCAAATGAATGGATTCAGATTATTGGTTTTCCTGTGCAGCGCCGTCTTCGCGGCGGGCTGCGCCGGAAATGCCGGTGAGTATGTGCTGACCGGGAAGTTTGAAAATGCCGCTGCCTCTTATGCCATGATTAAGTGTGGCAAAACCGTTGAAGATATGGACACCATCCGCCTGTCTGCCGATGGCTCGTTCCGCTATGTCCGGAAACTGGAAAAACCTGCCATTTCTTTTATGATGGTGCCCGAAACCGGATTCTTCAGCGTCATTATGATCAACGGTACCCGGAATCATATCGAGGCGGATTTGTCCAGGGTGGGCGACTGCCGTATCACCGGCGACCTTGCCGATGCACACCGCCTTTATGCGGAATTGCAGCGGGAGATGAAGGAAAAGACAGGACAGGATTATGCCTCTTTCAAGGAGGCCGAACTTACCTTTGCGGATTTCCGCCTCCGTGCGGAAAAACGTCTGGCTGACATCCCTGATACCACTTTCCGCAGCTTGGCGCTCCGCGAACTGGATGCTTCTGCTTTCCTGACCTTGTTCACCTGGCTGGGGCGGTTGCAGGATGCGGGACTGCCGGTGTCTTCCGATCCCGACTACAATCGTTTCATGCAGGAATGCGATGTGGACAACCCCGGGTATATGGCTATCGGATTGATAGACTATTATTTTTCCTGGTGCTGTCAGTGTCGTCAGGAAAACGGCGGTAAGGACGCCTGGCAGTATACGCTTTCGCTGGTTGCCGGTAAAATCGCTGACCTGCAGATTCGCGAAAAGGTCTACATGAATATACTGACGGAGTTTTTTGCCGGTGAGGACGCTGACGGGGAGGCTGAGGCCGTTTTTACCCGGGGGATGGACCTACTGCGGGAGGCTGAAAATCAGGAAGCTCTCCGGAAGCAGTACGGGATATTCAAAAAACTCCGCCCCGGTGCCGATGCTGTGGAGTGTGAACTGGAAGATATTACCGGAAAGGTCTTTAAGTTTTCAGACCTGCAAGGCAAGGCGGTTTATTTGGACGTGTGGGCAACCTGGTGCGGTCCCTGTTGTGAGGAAATTCCTTATATGGAAAAAGTAGCGGAGTATTTCAGAAACGATCCTCGTATTGAGATTGTCAGCATTTCTGTGGATGCTAACCGCAAGGCGTGGGAAACAAAGCTGGAAAAAGACAAACCGGAGTGGAAGCAATTCCTGCTAAAGAATTTTTGCGATTTGTACAATATCAACGGAATACCCCGTTTTATGATGTTCGACAAGAAGGGGCGGATTATCACGGTGGATGCACCGCGTCCGTCCGACCCGGAGATTATCGGTTTTATTGAAAGTCATTTGAAGTGATTCGTGTTTTATCGGGTAGGAATGACTTGTCGATTCCTGCCCGATTTTTTAGTATGTTCGGCATGAGTATTATCTAATGGGTACAAGTCCCCAATGAGCCCTAATAGCAGGAATCATACAGCCCAAATCAAGGGTGTCCATCGCGAGGTGGAATCTGAAAGCATCTGGTGGCAAACATCTGGTCTGACGAACAGAAACTTCATATAAGGCATATAACCGTGGGTAAGGTTGCTAAACAAACTAAAGCCTTATAGCTATTCGGAACGGTTGGTGTAAATGAAGCAGACATAAGATGGAAAGTTAATACCCTTATCCGGGGGCTCACGGACATACAGTATAGTTTCCTTTTTTACGAAATGTATGGAGTAACGCTTGCCGTGAGAAGTCAGCAGAGGTCATTGTAATGGGGGTATCGATAGACCCCATGAAGGACCGAACCTACTAATCAAACGATAGTAATTGAAAGTTACCTTATGAAATAAAGAATGCAGAAAACATCAGCCCAAGCTAATGACTGCCCTCAAAGAGACAGGACGGAATCCGAATGGTATGAGGGAGTGCAGACCTTCATGTGGATGACTGAAGACAACATCGTGGAAGTACCATTTGACAAAGAACACCTATTGGAAATCATCCTCAGTCCATTGAATCTGAATAAAGCCTATAAGGTAGTAGTCAGAAACAACGGTAGTGGCGGTATCGACAAGATGTCATGCGAGCAGCTTTTTTTATGGCTAAAATTCAATAAGGATGAATTGATAAGTTGTTTATAATCATGTAGTTGTAATTTGTACCTGTTCGCAGGGGAGAAATTCCCAAGGACAATGGCAAGAAACGCCTTTTGGGTATACCCACTGTGGAGATCGGTTGGTGCAACAGGCCATAAACCAAGTATTGACTCCGGTATACGAGTGTCAGTTTCCCAGGACAAGTTACGGTTTCCGCCCTAAACGAGGGTGTCATGATGCCCTTCTAAGAGCGTAAAAGACAGTGGCTGAAGGCTATAAATACGTAGTCGACCTCGACCTTGAGCGCTTCTTTGACACGGTAAGTCATAGCAAGTTGATAGAGATACTCAGCCGTACCATAAAGGATGGACGGGTAATAAGCCTGATACCCAAATATCTTCGCAGTGGTGTAATAAACCGGGGCTTGTTCGAGGTGAGTGCAGAAGGTACTCCCCAGGGAGGTCCTTTAAGTCCTCTGTTGAGTAACATCATGCTAGGTGGGCTTGATAAAGAACTGGAGAGACGCGGGCTTCCCTTTGTCCATTACGCAGACGATGTGCTGATATTTTGTAAATCCAAACGTGCCGCCCGGCGTGTAAGGAAATCAATAACTCGGTTTATAGAGGGAAAACTCTTCCTTCAGGTAAACCGTGAAAAGACTGTTGTGTCTTATGTAAGAGGAGTAAAGTTCCTGGGCTACTCCTTTTATGTGATGAGAGGACAATGTCTCCTAACAGTGCATCCCCAATCCAAAAATAAGCTGAAATCGAAACTCAAAGAGTTGACAAGTCGCAGTAACGGTTGGGGCTATGATATCAGGAAACAGAAACTCAAGGATTACATAAGAGGATGGATTGCCTACTTCCATCTTGCACAAATAAAACGCCTTTGTATTGAAACCGATGAATGGTTAAGGCGACGTATACGCATGTGTATTTGGAAATCATGGAAGAATGTCAAGACTAGAGTGGCCAACTTAAAGAAATGTGGTACTCTTGACTGGCGGGCATATCAATGGGAAAACACTCGTCTAGGCTATTGGCGTGTGGCAAACAGCAGACTGGTAACCTCTGCAATGTCTAATGATATGCTGCGTAAGGCTGGCTATGTGGTACTGATGGACTGCTATCTCAAATGGTGCCCAAAATAGGAACCGCCGTATGCCGAACGGCACGTACGGTGGTGTGAGAGGTCGGAAAACGAAAGTAGGAAGAAAACCACTTCGTTTTCCTCCTACTCGATTATACAATTACTTGCTCTCAGCCTCAGCCTGCTTGGTCTCTGCTGCGTTAGGACCATAGTAGCCATAGTAAGCCTGGTAACGGGTGTAACCCCAGTTAGCCTGAGCCTTCTCTGGATCGAGCTGCTTAGCCTTGTCGAGAACCTTGATAGCCTCCTGGTAAACAACCTTGCGGCCGTTAGGATCCTGCAAGTTACCAGCCTTGCTGTTGTAGCAAGCACCCAGATAAGTAAGAACAACTACGTTATCCTCCTTTGCAGCAAGAGCCTGCTTCAAACACTTGATAGCGTTGTCAGCATCGTTCTTCTGGATATACATCATACCCTTGTTGGCAAGAGCTACGAAGTTGTTAGGGTTCTTTGCAATAGCTGCGTCCAAAAGTTCAGTCTGCTCCTTCTCCATCTTCAATGAAGAGTACATAGAGTTCAAACCATCGAGAACAACATCATTGGTCTCGTCCTTTGCAAAGATATCCTTGAGCTTGTTAACATAGGCAAGAGAATCCTCGTGAGTCTTCAAGCCGTCCTTCATCACATAGAGCTTGAGGTTGAGGGCATCCTTAGCCTCCTTCTCACTCTTCATGGCGATGTCGCAATACTTCTCGCAACGGGCAGCATCCTTAGCCTGGTATGCATAACGGGCTGCAAAGAGAGCAACCTGACCGATATACTCCTTCTCGCCATCCTTCTGCTTCTGGTCTACAGAAGCGAAGAGAGGCTCATTGTCTGTATCTAGGAATGCACCCCAATACTTCAATACCTCATCAGCCTTATTGTTCTGGGCTGCAGTCTGACCCGCATTAACGAGCTGAACGCGAGCACCCCATACACGGCTAGCGTTGTTGTTAAACTTAGGAGCAACCTTACCCTTAGCGTTAGGAAGCTGGTCGTACTTGTAGCACTCAATAGCATTGATCAATGCATTGTATGCGCCCTCAGACATAGCAGCCTCGTCAACCGGGTCGTTCTTCTTCATGATCTGATTGGTCTGCTGGATGCTCTGCTGGTCGTTGAACTGCTTCATAGCGAGATCAACGAGCTTGTTGTAAGCCTTGGCCTTCTCTGCATCGTTAGCCATCTGACCCAAATTCTGCTTAACCAAAGCCTCAGCCTCGGCATAAGACTTAGCCTTCATGACAGCCTTGAGAGCGTCACTGTCGCCTGCGAATGCTGATGTGGCACCTAGTACCATCATTGCAGCTACTAAAAACTTTTTCATTTTTCTTAATGAGTTTAAAAGTTGTTGTTATTTATTTTTACGCGTCTTTTCTTTTATTCGAAATCTACGTTGTCCGAATCGGTATCATCTGCTCCAGATGCTTCGTCAGCGAGATGAGCCTCAGCAGCCTCTTCAGCAGTCTTGGCACCTACGGTATCATTCTCTATCTCCTCGCTCTTCTTAGCCCAGGCAGAACGGCTCTCCTCTTCTACAGAAGCCTCGAGCTCTGAACTCATCACCTTGCATACGCTGGCAATGACATCATTCTTCTTAGCAAGATTGATGAGGCGGACACCCTGAGTAGCACGGCCCATGACACGGCAATCAGCTACGGCAAGACGAATCACGATACCACTCTGGTTGATAATCATGAGGTCGTTATCATCGGTTACGTTCTTGATAGCTACCAGTCGACCGGTCTTGTCGGTAATATTCAGTGTCTTCACACCCTTACCGCCACGCTTGGTAACGCGGTAATCGAGTACATCAGAACGCTTACCATAACCCTGCTCGCTCACTACCATCACGGTTTCCTTCTCAGGATCGTTGACAACAATCATACCTACTACAGCATCATTACCCTCATCGAGGCGCATACCACGAACACCGGTAGACGTACGGCCCATTGTACGGATCTCGTTCTCGTCGAAACGGACAGCACGACCATTGCGGTTGGCAATAATCAGCTCGTTATGACCATTTGTCAGACGAACATCTACCACCTCATCGCCCTCTACGATGTTGATAGCAATCACACCATTGGCACGTGGACGGGAATATGCCTCCAGACAGGTCTTCTTCACGGTACCATTCTTGGTAGCGAAGACTACATAATGGTTGTTGATGAACTCTGCATCATTCAATCCCTTCAAGCGGAGGAATGCATTCACCTGGTCATCGCTCTCGATGTTGAGGAGGTTCTGGATGGCACGACCCTTGGAATTGCGGTCGCCCTCAGGAATCTCGTAACACTTCAACCAGTAGCAGCGGCCCTTCTTGGTGAAGAACAGCATGGTCTGGTGCATGGTAGCAGGATAGATATACTCGGTGAAGTCCTTATCACGGGTACGGGCACCCTTAGAACCTACTCCACCACGAGCCTGCTCACGGAACTCTGACAATGGGGTGCGCTTGATATATCCGAGATGACTCACGGTGATAACCACTGGGTCGTTTGGATAGAAATCTTCTGGATTGAACTCATGGTCATCTGGCTTAATCATGGTACGACGTGCGTCACCATACTTCTCCTTCACCTCGTTGAGTTCATCCTTCATTACCTTCTTGCAGAGTTCAGGATCGTTCAGAATCTGGTTCAAGTAGTCGATGGTCTTCATCAACTCGTTGAATTCATTGTGCAACTGTTCCAGACGCAAGCCTGTCAACTGGCTGAGGCGCATATCCACGATGGCCTTACTCTGAAGTTCATCGAGTTCGAAGCGCTTCTCCAAGTTGCGCTGGGCATCAGAAGGAGTCTTGCTGGCTCTGATAATATGTACCACCTCGTCGATGTTGTCGCAAGCAATGATCAAGCCCTCGAGAATATGAGCACGCTCCTGAGCCTTCTTCAGTTCGAACTGGGTGCGGCGGATCGTAACATCATGACGATGCTCTACGAAATACTTCACACACTCCTTCAAGCTCAAAAGACGTGGACGGCCATTAACAAGAGCGATGCAATTCACTGAGAATGAACTCTGAAGAGCTGTCAGCTTAAAGAGTTTGTTCAAAAGAACATTAGCATTGGCATCACGCTTCACATCAACAACGATACGCATACCCTGACGGCCAGACTCATCGTTTACATTAGCAATGCCATCTACTCTGCCTTCCTTGGCAAGGTCAGCAATAGCCATCACGAGCTGCTCCTTGTTAACACCATAAGGAATCTCGGTGATAACAATCTTATCATGGTTTTCACCACTTTCAATCTCAGCAGTGGCACGAACCACGATTCTGCCTCGACCCGTTTCGTATGCATCCTTCACTCCCTGGATACCATAGATGGTAGCACCGGTTGGGAAGTCAGGAGCAGGGATATACTGCATCAATCCATCGGTGTCGATGTCAGGATTATCGATATATGCACAGCAACCGTCAATTACCTCACCCAGGTTGTGGGTAGGCATATTGGTAGCCATACCTACTGCAATACCGTTACCACCATTTACCAGAAGATTAGGAATCTTGGTAGGCATCACGGTAGGTTCCTGCAGGGTATCATCGAAGTTGTTGGTCATATCAACCGTTTCCTTGTCAAGGTCATCCATGATATGCTCACCCATCTTGGAGAGGCGGCACTCTGTATAACGCATGGCAGCAGGAGAGTCACCATCAACAGAACCGAAGTTACCCTGTCCGTCAATCAAGGTATAACGCATGTTCCACTCCTGTCCCATACGCACCAGAGCGCCGTAAACAGAAGAGTCGCCGTGAGGGTGATACTTACCGAGCACCTCACCAACAACACGCGCACATTTCTTATAAGGTTTGTCACTGGTGTTTCCAATGCCGAGCATACCGTAAAGAATACGGCGGTGCACAGGCTTGAAACCATCACGTACATCAGGGAGGGCACGAGCCACGATAACTGACATCGAATAATCGATGTAGCTCGACTTCATCTCCTCCTCAATGTTGATCTTCATGATTCTATCATGATCCATTGTCTGATTTTCGTCCATTTCTTATATTAATGTATTATTGTTTATTCGTTACTTTCAAAACGTCTGTTTTCCTTCCGGAAATCGCGTTTAAGGGCATTTCCTTGCGTTCTAAGCCGTTTTACCCTTTTAAAATTCCCGACAAAGATACAAAAAAAAATGATACTAAAACGCTTTAGAGACGAAAAATCGCATTATTTTAGCATTATTTGTATTTTAACAATGCAAAAAAGTTGGCATATCATTTGCTATTATTGAAAATAATGTGTACTTTTGCACTGAGTTTTTTTAAAAATATAAGCAAATATGATAAATCCGTTTTCACATATACAGGACATACTGAACAGAAGTAGCAAAGAAGCAGCACGCACCTTGGGAAGAGAAATCAGCGTGGAGCATCTGATGCTGAGTCTGATCAGCCAGAACGACAGCGATGTCAACAAGCTCCTGAAGGGCGCAGACATCAGTCCGATGGCTTTCAGCGGAGTCCTTAACAGCAAACTGGAAAAGCGTGTGGAAGAAACTCCTGCCGATAACGTGAAGGAGAACAGCCACATCCCATTCAGCCAGATAACAGACAGCATTATCAGAGACTCTATCCGCGAGGCAAACAACTACGAGCACTCCAAGATTGTAGAGCCAAGACATCTGCTGCTTGCCATCTTGAGAAATGACAAGAACCCTGTAGCCAACTGGCTGAGTCAACTGGGCTTAAGCTACGACCGTGCCATCGAAATGCTCTATCCTACTGACAAGGATGATGAGCAGAAGACAGAAGAGCCGAAGGATTTCAAAATGGAACCCCAAACACCAGATTCAGAAACCCCTGATGCTGACAGGCAGGAGGAAGCAGAGAGCCTGGAGATGGCTGGTGGAATAGAAGCAGAAGATGACTACAACGAGCAGAACGACATGATGGAAACTGACGAAGAGCCATTCGATATGGAAAAGGACCAGAACCCGATGAGACTGTCTACCCGTTCAAATGGAACTCCACGCAAAAAGAGCAGTACCCCTACCATCGACAAATTCAGTTTCGACCTGACCAAGGCTGCAGCCGATGGAAAACTGGATCCTGTCGTGGGCAGAGAGAAGGAGATTCAGCGTGTGCTCGAGATTCTGGGTCGCAGAAAGAAGAACAACCCAGTATTAATAGGTGAACCGGGCGTAGGAAAGAGTGCCATCGTAGAAGGACTGGCACAACTCATCAACAACCAGGAAACATCGCCTATGTTCTTCAACAAGCGTCTGGTAAGTCTCGACCTGACTGCCATCGTTGCAGGAACCAAATTCCGCGGACAGTTTGAAGAGCGCATCAAGAATGTCATCAAGGAACTGGAGGACCATCCGGAGATCATCATCTTCATAGATGAGATTCACACCATGATAGGCGCCGGTTCCGGCGAAGGAAGCATGGATGCAGCCAACATTCTGAAACCAGCCCTGGCAAGAGGTATCATCCAGTGTATCGGTGCCACCACGCTCGATGAGTATCGCAAGAGCATTGAGAAGGACGGAGCCTTGGAGCGCCGTTTCCAGAAGGTTATCGTTGAACCAACTACACGCGAAGAGACCCTGCTGATACTGCACAACATCAAGGAACATTACGAGAAGCATCACTGTGTGAGATATACAGACGAGGCTCTCGAGACATGTGTCAAACTGACAGAGCGCTATATCACCGACCGCCACTTCCCAGACAAGGCTATCGACGTGATAGATGAAGCCGGCTCGCGCGTACATATTAATAATGCAAGTGTTCCTGCTCCATATATCAAGCTGGAAAAAGAACTGAAAAAGATAATCAGCAAGAAGCAGCAGGCTGTAGCAAACCAGAACTTCGAGATGGCAGCCTCATGCAGAGATGCCCAGACCAAGATCGAGAAAGAGATTGAGGACATGAAGGCGCAATGGCAGCAGGGAGAGATTGGCGAATATGTTGAGGTGACAGCCGAAGACATTGCCAACGTTATCAGCATGATGACCGGCGTACCGGCTCAACGTATGGCTGAGGGCGAAAGCAAACGTCTGAAAGATCTGGAACACAATCTGAAGCACAAGGTGATTGCTCAGGATAATGCCATCAACAAGATGGTAAAGACCATTCTGAGGAACCGTGTAGGCTTGCGCGACCCTAACCATCCTATTGGCGTATTCATGTTCCTGGGTCCTACAGGTGTAGGTAAGACCTATCTTGCCCAGAAACTTGCCGAGGAAATGTTTGGTTCGAAAGATTCACTCATCAGAATAGACATGAGCGAATTCTCCGAGAGTTTCAACACCTCACGTCTGGTAGGTGCGCCTCCAGGATACGTAGGCTATAACGAAGGTGGACAGCTGACCGAAAAGGTACGCCGCAAACCATACAGCATCGTATTGCTCGACGAAATAGAGAAAGCCAACAGCAAGATATTCAACCTGCTCTTACAGGTACTCGACGAAGGCAGACTTACCGATGGCAACGGCCGACTCATCGACTTCCGCAACACCATCATCATCATGACCTCTAATGCAGGAACCCGCCAGCTGAAAGATTTCGGCAGAGGCGTCGGCTTTACTTCTGCAGGTATAAAAGGCGGATTGGCGATGGACGAAAAAGACAAGGAGTATGCCCGCAGCATCGTCCAGAAGAGTCTGAGCAAGCAGTTTGCTCCAGAGTTCCTGAACCGTCTCGATGACATCATCACCTTCGACCAGCTGGATCTCAATGCCATCAAGCGCATCATCGACCTCGACCTGGAAGGACTGGTCAAGAGAATAGAAGACTTGGGATTCCATTTCCAGATTACCGAAAAGGCAAAGGAGATGGTAGCCAAGAAGGGATACGATGTGCAGTTTGGTGCCCGCCCACTCCGCCGCGCCATCCAGACCTACATCGAAGATTCCGTTTGCGAGATGTTACTCGATGGCACAATGAAGCCAGGCGACACCATCTCGGTAGGCAAAAATTCGAAAAAAGAAGAATTGACATTCAAGAAACTATAATCAGAAGAGGGACTATCCACTGGCGATAGTCCCTCTTTTATTATGAACCCGGTATAGCAACCAACGAACTTTAGTTAATAAGAGTTAACCACAAGAAAAGTTTAGGCAATAATTTCTTATTTCAAAAAATATTCATTACCTTTGCATCTGCTTTCGGGCAAAAAGCCATGATGGCTCAGTTGGTAGAGCAACGCATTCGTAATGCGTGGGTCGCGGGTTCGAGTCCCGCTCGTGGCTCTTTCTTGTGAAAGGAGTTAGTATTTTCCTTCGCGAGATTAGCACATCGGTAGTGCACGGGCTTCCCAAGCCTGTGAGGCGGGTTCGACTCCCGTATCTCGCTCAGAACATCAGTAACCCAGGGTTGAACCCTGGGTTACTTGTTTTATTAACATCTTTTCAATCTTCTACTACAACAAAATAACTCATTTCGAGTTATTATATAAATTAAACTAAGATAAAAGAATAATAATGAAGAAACATATCATACTTGTACTGGCGCTCGTCCTGTCTTCAGGGCCTCTTTTCGCACAGAGTTCACACATGACCGATGATCAGGTCATGAGCTTTGTGGTGAAAGAACATGAGCGTGGCACAGCCAATTCTCAGATTGTTACCAAACTGATGCAGAAGGGCGTAGACATCTCCCAGATTCGACGTGTACGCAATAAGTATCAGAAGATGTCGCAGCAGAACGAGCTCTACAGCACAACCGCTGCAGGAAATGCAGGCAACAAGAGAATGCGGACCAACAATGGTAAGCATAGAGAAGATTACCAGGACAAGGACAAAGAGAAGCAGGCTTCAACCTATAGCAATTATCGCATCCAGAGCAAGCAGAACGACAGCTACTACTCATCTTATGATGAAACCAACCCAGATTATGAAGATTTCAACAAGGAAATGAACGCCCTGGTACCCGATACAGCTACCATGGTAAAACAGCTGCAGGCTGAGCTCAACCAGAAGCGCAGTAAGGTTTTCGGCCGTGACATCTTCAATAACAAAGACCTAAGTTTCGAGCCAAATATGAACATCGCTACCCCACAGAACTATCGTCTGGGACCTGGCGATGCGGTTATCATCGACATCTATGGCGCCTCTCAGAAAACCATAGAGAGTACCGTTTCGCCAGATGGTGAGGTAACCATCGAGGGGTATGGACCAGTCAGCGTTTCAGGCTTGACTGTAGCTCAGGCTAATGCCCGCCTGCGCAATACCGTGGGCAGCAGATACCGTTCAAGCCGCATCAAGCTTACCGTAGGACAGACCAAGACCATCATGGTAAACGTAATGGGCGAGGTTAAGATTCCGGGCACCTATACCCTCTCAGCCTTCGCTACCGTATTCCATGCACTCTACATGGCTGGCGGAACCAACGATCTGGGTACATTGCGAAACATCAAGGTATACAGACACAACAAACTGGTAACGGTTGTTGATATCTACGACTATATTCTGAACGGCAAACTGACGGGTAATGTCCGCCTTGCCGACAACGATGTTATCGTAGTAGGTCCATACGATTGTCTCGTAACCATCGCCGGAAAGGTCAAGCGCCCGATGATTTACGAAATGAAGAAGAACGAGAGTGTCAATTCTCTTCTGAAGTATTCCGGCGGTTTTACAGGCGATGCCTACAAGAAATCAGTAAGACTGAACCGCAAGACGGGCAGAGAACGTGCCGTATATAATATAGAAGAATTCGACTTCTCCAGTTTCCGTATCGATGACGGCGACTCAATCAGCGTAGACAGCATCCTGCCACGCTACGCCAACACCGTAGAGGTGAAAGGAGCCGTATTCCGTCCGGGTATGTACAATCTCGGCGAAGAAATCAACAGCGTACGCACCCTGGTAGAGCATGCCGAAGGATTAACAGAGGAGGCATTCACCAACCGTGCCGTAATGCACCGCATGAAGTCAGACCGCTCACTCGAAGTAGTAAGTGTAGACATTGCCGGCATCATGAACGGCAAGACTCCAGATATCCCATTGAAGGAAAACGATGTTCTCTTCATCCCTACCCGACAGGAAAAGATTGTAGAGCGCACCCTCACCATCCGTGGCGAAGTGCAGTATCCAGGCGTCTATCAATATGCCGACAATGAGACCCTCGAAGACTTCGTTCTTCAGGCAGGCGGTTTAACCGACAAGGCTTCAACAGTTAATGTAATGGTAAGCCGTAGAGTAATGGATGCCAAGGCTTTACGTCCAGATAGCGTTATCGCCAAGACCTACACCCTATCTCTCAAAGACGGCTTCGTTATCGACGGCACTCCTGGCTTCAAGCTGATGCCATTTGATGAAGTAATGATTCGTCAGAGTCCGGCGTATGTAGAGCAGCAGAACGTATCAATTACCGGTGAAGTGATGTTTGCCGGTCTCTATACATTAGACCATCGCAACGCCCGTTTGAGTGAACTCATCAAGAAGGCAGGTGGAGCTACCGACCAGGCATATCTCAAGGGAGCCCGCATCATCCGCAAAGCCAACGAACAAGAGAAGCAGCGCATGGAGGCAGTATTGAAGATGCAGCGCGAAGAGATGCAGAAAAACCTTCTGCAGCTTGCCGCCAGCAGCAACAATTCCAGTGCACTCACCCAGACCTCTAAGGATGTAGAGCGTACCAACATAGAGAAGTTCAATGTACCTAGCGAATACCCTGTAGGTATCGACCTTCCAGAAGCACTGGCGAACCCAGGCAGTGATGCCGACATCATCTTGCGCGAGGGTGACCGTCTGGTCATTCCTCAGTACAATGGTACGGTAAAGATCAACGGTGCTGTAATGTTTGCCAATACGGTAGCCTACGAAAAGGGCAAGAAGCCAAGCTACTACATCGATCAGGCCGGTGGTTTTGCCTCAGATGCATTAAAGAGCAAGGCATACATCATCTATATGAATGGTAAGGTAGCCAAACTCTCTCATGGTGCCAAAGTGCAGCCAGGCAGTGAGATTGTCATCCCAGCCAAGCTGAAGCGCAAGATGAGTACCGCCGAAATGATGAGTATGGGAAGCAGCATGAGCAGCATCGCTGCCATGATTGCTACGATTGCTAATATGAGTAAGTAAGAATAATCAAACGCCTATAAGAAAGGAGCCATTCTATGAAATATCCTATAGGAATACAAGATTTTGAAGACTTGCAACGTAATGGTTATGCATACGTTGATAAGACAAACTTCGTATACAAGCTCGCAGATGAGGGCAAATATTACTTTCTGAGTCGTCCACGCCGATTCGGAAAGAGTCTCTTTCTGTCTACTTTGGAAGCATACTTCCAAGGTAAGAAAGAACTCTTCGAGGGCTTAGCCATATATGACTTGGAGACAGAATGGAAGAAATATCCTATATTCCATATTGATCTCAACACAGCCAACTTTCGAGAGAAAGACAGTCTGTACACAGTTCTTAATGACTACCTCACAAGTTGGGAGGACAAATATGGAACCCGTGAGTCAGAAGCCACACTGGCCCTTCGTTTCAAGGGTGTGATAGCACGAGCTGCAGAGAAAGAAGGATGTGGTGTTGTAATTCTTATAGATGAATACGACAAGCCTATACTTCAGACCTTGCGCGCCCCAGAGTTACAGGCTGAACACCGTGCACAGCTGAAAGCATTCTATTCGGTATTGAAGACCCAAGACCGATATATCAAGTTTGCATTCCTCACAGGTGTAACCAAGTTTGGCAAGGTTAGCGTATTCAGCGACCTCAACAACCTGACGGATATCTCAATGGACCACCGCTATATCAGCATCTGTGGAATGACAGAGAAGGAACTACTTACGAATTTCAAGGAAGGTATCAGCGAACTTGCCGAAGCCAATGGCGATACAGAAGAAGCCACAATAGCAAAACTGAAAGCAAGATACGACGGATATCATTTCGAGGAAAATACAGTAGGAATCTATAACCCATTCAGCGTACTGAACACTTTGTCAAGACTTCGCTATAAAGACTACTGGTTTGAGACTGGCACACCCACATTTCTAGTTGACTTGCTGAAAATGCACAACTATCGTTTGCCAGACATGACAAAGGAAAGAGTATCAGACGATGTAATCAACAGCGTGGATTCACTGTCAACCAATCCGATACCTGTGATATACCAGAGTGGTTATCTCACTATCAAAGGCTATGACGAAAGGTTTAAGAAATACCTGCTAGGTTTCCCTAACAGAGAAGTGGAAGAAGGTTTCCTCAATTTTCTATTGCCGTTATATACATCGGCAGGCAATAATTCGCCTTTTCTGGTCGACGAGTTTGTTCAGGATGTAGAGTCAGGCAATCCCGAACGCTTTATGCAGCGCATGAAGGCGTTCTTTGCCGATACAAGCTATCAGGTAGTGGGCAATGCTGAGCTTTACTTCCAGAATGCAATGTATCTTGTCTTCAAGATAATGGGATTCTACACTCAGGTGGAGCGTCCCACAAGCGACGGTCGCATCGATGCCATCATTCAGACTCCCAACTATATTTATGTAATAGAGTGCAAACTCGACCGTACGGCAGATGAGGCTATAAAACAGATAGAAAACAACGGATATGCCGAACCTTTTCTTATGGACAAGCGTAAGTTGTACAAAATAGGAGTGAGCTTTTCAAGCGAAACAAGAGGAGTGGCAGAGTATAAGATAAAGTAAGCTATTTGCTGACAAATAAAATGTATCGAATAAATACTAAATGACAAATACAACAACAATGATAACAAACAGCCGAAACAAGATGTTGAGAAACAACATCTTGTTTTCTGGTTTTCTAAAGATAGTCGGGCTTCTTACGTCGCTCGTCATAGTACCTATTACCATTAACTATCTTAACAATGAGGTATACGGCATATGGATGACTATTACCTCCATACTTTATTGGATAACAACATTCGATATTGGCCTGGGAAACGGTATGCGCAACTACTTGGCTGAAGCATTGGCCACAAACGACACAAAGCTCGGAAAGAAGTATATCAGCACAACAATGCTACTGCTTAGCCTCATCGCACTATCTATGGCTATAGTGCTGCTATATCCACTAATCACTATCAACTTCAACAGCTTCTTTAATACCAACGCTATAGCTGGCAACGAATTGCGCATGGCTGTCGTCATAGCTGTAGGATTCACTCTTATGAATTTTGTGCTTAAAAACATAGGAATGATATTCGTTGCCATGCAAAAGTATGCCATCAACGACCTTTTGTCTATATCGGGCAATGTGATTGCCTTAATATTAATATATATACTGACCAAAGTTACAACTGGTAATCTTGTTTTGGTTGTATTGGCTTACACTATGACCAGCTGCGTGGCATTTCTACTTGCAGCCATACCATTATTTTGGAAGCATCCCGAACTAAAGCCATCGTTAAGATTCTTCGAAAAGAGCCTTGGCAAGAAGATTGTAGGCAAAGGATTTGGATTCTTTGTAATACAGATAAGCAGCTGTCTGGTGATATTCGGTGCAGCCAACTTCTTCATAACCCAGTCGTGCGGTCCCGCTGCTGTAACAACATACAACATTGCCTACAAGTTCTTCAACCTGCTGGTGATAGCTTATACTATAATACTTGCCCCTATGTGGAACGCCTACACAGATGCATACGTCAAGGGCGACATGCAGTGGATAAAGGCTACGTTCAACAAGGCATTGAAGTTTTGGGTATTATCGATTTGCGGAGGATTGGGCATGTTGCTAATATGCAACTTGTTCTACAAATTATGGATAGGCAATATGGTAAACGTGCCATTGTCGGTATCAGCAAGCACGCTGATATACGTGTGCTTCTTCAACCTCAACAATTGCGCCACCTACCTTATCAATGGACTGAACAAAATATTCGTCCAAATTATAATATCTTTGGCTGTAACAACGTTATATATAATAACCGTACTTGCTTTTGGCAGAAAACTTGGTGTAGAGGGTATTGTGCTCAGTATGGCAGCAAGCTATGCGGTGATGAGCGTAGTGCATCTATACCAATGCCGAAAACTAATCAACGGCAAGGCAGACGGAATATGGAACAAATAACGAACATATCAAAAACTATATGTCAAACAAGATAAGTGTCATAACAGTCGTATATAATGACGCCAAGAACATACGCCAGACAATGGAAAGTTTCTTCTCACAGACGTGGGAAGACAAGGAGCTTATTGTCATAGACGGTGGCAGCACGGATGGTACTGTTGACATTATAAAGGAGTATTCTGACAGATTAGGATACTGGTGCTCCGAGAAAGACAAAGGAGTGTATGATGCTATGAACAAAGGCATGAAGCATGCCAAAGGCGACTGGGTGAATATTCTGAACTGCGGCGACTATTATTTCTCTGACCATTCGCTGGCTGACGCCATACGGAATTGTGATGCAGAGAATGCCGACATCATATATGGCGACAGCATGATGCTGCGCAAGGGACATGTGTTTCCGTTTCCTTCCTCCAGCAATGTGGCAGGATTGGAATACAGACCAATCTACCGTCATGGTTCATCTCTGGTCAGAACACCGATACACAAGGAAAACCTGTTCGCTCTTGACAAGAAGAAAGATTATGGTTTTGCTCTCGACTGGTATCTCATCTATACCCTATACAAGAAGAAATACAGGTTCGTCAGGACCGATGCAATAATAGAAGTCTTCGATGAAGAAGGAATGTCAAACCATCCCGTCAAGGGAGAATTTCTGAACTACAGGATATCCATCAGCGACGGCTTCAAGATGGGTAAGCTTGTGAGCTTCTTGACAAAGGTGATGAAGATGTGGTTCGTGAGAAGTTGCGTATATTCAGGAATGAGGAAATTCGTTCTTGGCCCTCTCACCAATTCCATCCTGCCAAGCCTCCCGTGGTATGTGCGCAGGTTTGCCATGAGAAAGCTCGGCATGAAGATAGGCAAAGGTACCTATGTGGACAGCCGTTGCTATATAATGAATCTCAACAAACTGTTTATAGGGAAGGATTCACATATAAACCGTATGGTGACACTCGATGCCCGTGGCGGACTGACCATCGGCGACAGTGTGTCAGTGTCGCATGGGGTGATGCTTATGACGGGAAGCCATGATGTGCAGTCACGTCATTTTCCCGTGAAGTTCTATCCCATAGAGATAGGCGACTATGTATGGATAGGCTGCGGAGCTACGGTTTTGCAGAACGTGAAGATAGGCAAGGGAGCTGTCGTTTCGGCAGGAGCTGTAGTCACCAAGGATGTGCCGCCCTATGCCATTGTGGGCGGAGTGCCCGCCAGGGTAATCGGACACAGGAACGAAGACCTGGAATACCGCTGCACGCCGTGACCCTCTTCCAGGAGCAGAATGCAGAGAATGGACGGTAAGAAATCCTGAAGGATTATGAAACAGTGACAAGACAGAAACGAAATTCGAGCTGTGATAAGGCTTGAAGATAACATTATAGAAAAACAAGATAAAATGTCAGATACAAAACGCGTGAAGGAAATCGATGTGCTTTCACTTTTGAAGAAAGTGGCGTCGAGGAAAAAGGAAATGATAATCTTCGTTTCCGTATTCTTTATTATTGGAGTTATCGTGGCTTTGGAACAGCAGAAGAGATACACCTCTTATGTGGTGTTGGCTCCAGAGGCCACAAGTATGGGTATGTCGCAGAACCTCAGCGATATTGCCGGAGCCATAGGTATGGATATCGGTGGCGGAAAATCATCCGTCGATGCCATCTATCCCGACATCTATCCCGATGTTTTCGCATCCACAGACTTCGTGGTGAAACTCTTCGACATCCCCGTCAAGGTGAAGGGACAGAAGAAGACATACTACAACCACATCCTGCAGGATACCGAGATTCCTTTCTGGGACTATCCCAAGTTGTGGCTCATCAAGATGTTCAGTAAAAAAGACACCATACCGAGCACCAATGTCGTTAACCCATATTGTCTGACAAAGATCCAGAGTGAGGTCTGCGAGGCAATAGTAGGAAGCATCGGTTGCCAGATCAACAAGGGTACCAATGTGATAACCCTTTCCGTTACCGACACCGACGCTCGTGTGGCTGCCTGCATGGCAGACTCCGTGAAAACCAGACTGCAGAACTACATCACGCTCTACCGTACGAAGAAGGCAAGACAAGATCTTGCATACTCACAACAGATCAATGCCGAGGCAAAGGCTGCCTATGAGAAGTCACGTCAGAAATATGCATCATTCGCCGATGCCAATTCAGAGGTCATGCTCATGTCGTATCAGTCTAAACTTGAGGACCTTGAGAACGATATGCAGCTGAAGTTCAACAACTATTCGCAGACCGCCCAGCAGGTGCAGAAAGCACAGGCGAAGATACAGGAGAACACTCCGGCGTTCACCGTGATTCAGAATGCCACCGTGCCATTGAAGTCGTCGAGTATGCCGCGAACGCTTATGGTAATCATATTCGTGTTTGTAGGAGTTATAGCAGACGCACTCTGGGTGTTGGTATTGAGCCAGGCTTTTGGCAAGAAGAAATAAAGAAAAGTAATACATATAGATGGAATTCGCTTATCCTTATCTGCTGTTGGTCATAATCTATGGCTCTCTTGCCGTATATGCTCATTTCAACAGCGAGTCACAAATGAAGACAATGTGTGTGAACATATTGTCAGTTGTCGTATTTGTGTTCTTCTTCGGACTCAGAGGATTCGTGGCCTATGACTGGACCTCATATTATCCCGAATATCAGAGTCTGACCGACTTGCGCACCTTGTTCACGCTGCCGTTGAACAAATGGACGTGGGAGCCGGGCTTCATGATATTCGGAGTATTATGCAAGACCATATATCCCAACTATTTCTTCTTCCAGTTTCTGTGTATCTTGATAAACGTTACATTGCTGATGATGTTCTTCAGGCGATATGTCAACAACATACCGCTTGCGTTCATGATTATGCTGGTGATGAGCGGTTTCGAGATAAACATCAACCTGGTGCGCAACTCCATATCCATATTGCTGTTCGTCAATGCCATCGTGTTCATTGAGAAGAAGCAGTTCCTGCCCTTTTTGCTCGTGTGCTTGTTTGGCTTCACGTTCCACAGTTCGTCATTGGCATACATTCCGATGTATTTCATCATCAACAGGAAGTTCAACAAATTCATAATGATGGCGATATTCGCCGTTGCCAATGTGATATACCTCTTCCATATCCCTATCCTGAAGTCATTGATACTCCTGGTGGTAGATTATATCATGCCGTCTACCAAACTCTGGGTGGAGACATATCTTAACATGGATCTCAGCACGGGCTCCGTGTTGAGTATCGGCTATCTCGAGCGACTGCTCACCGGAATACTTCTGTTCTGCTATATCGACAAGCTCAGAGAAATCCACAACGGCAACAACATCTTCGTGAACAGTATGCTCTTCTATCTGTGCACATTCTTGTTCCTCAGTGAGTTCCGCACGATAAGTCTCCGTTGTTCCTATCTTTTCATCTATGCATACTGGATTGTATGGATAGACCTGATAAAGTGTTTCACCTACCGCAACAACAAGATACTGTATCTATCGTTCGTGGTGTTGTATAGTCTGCTGAAAGTATATCTCCTCAACAACAATGCCATGTCGGAGTATTACAACATTATCATAGAGAACAAGCCATACAACGAGAGACTCATCCATTTCAGACAGCATTTCAACGACGTAAAATAATAAGACATATCATGAAAGGAAAAGTATTGTTCATAGATTACGTATATCAAAAGGGACACGTCAACTTCAACCGAATCCATATCGATGCCATCCGCTCGGCAGGCTATGATGTGAAGATAGTGTTGCATTCCGACATAGCTTCCCAACTTGATTATCCAGCCAGCGATTACGTTGCCAAACTGCCTCGCTTCTTGAATATGCGTGGCAAGAGAGCCGTTCTCAACCGCATCATATTCACTGTCACCCTATTGTATCTGAAATTCAAGATACGCTTCTCGGATTACAGTCATGTAGTGGTGTCGAGTTGCGATGAGGTCACTTTGGGCTTGTTGCCCCTTTGCCGTAATATGTATATAGTGTGTCATAATACTGGCACTGTGGCATCCAGGGTGAAACTCTTCTTCCTCAAGCGTCTAGCGCGCCGCAATACCTTTGTCGTGTTTGACGACTATATGAAGAAACCGCTGCTTGAGAATGGCATAACAAATGTTGCCATGGTGTCACACGGGTGCGTCAGCCCGTTTGATGAAAGCCATGCCGATACTAACCTTCCCAAATACTTTTCCGCTTTCAGGAAAGTGGTGTTCCATCCCTCTTCAAAGACAGACGACACCTTTGTAAATTCGCTTGTAAACAGTGGTGAGCTTGCTGATTTCCTTGTCCAGAACGATGTGCTGCTGCTTATCCATGGCGACAAGAAAGAAGGCGAGAAATATCCCGACAACGTTCGCTTCATTTCAGGCTTCCTGCCAACTGCACTCTATCGAAAGATATTCCTCCGTTCAGACATCGTGCTCCTTGCATATCCTTCATCCTTCCAGAATCAGGTCAGCGGAGTGAGCTTCGAGTGTGTGGCAAACAGGAAGAATATGCTCGTGCTTGAGCATCCAGCCCTGCACTATTGCCGTGATTTCTATAACTACGATCCGATATTCTCAACAACCAGCGAACTGGTAGAGAAGATGGGAGCGCTGACACGCGACAGCAGTCTGCAGTGTGTAGCCACTCCAGAATCATTGACTCCTGACTATCATAAAATACTAGGATGATGGAAGTATCTGTTATAATACCCACATACAAGCCAGGAGAATACATCTCCGAGTGTCTCAATTCTTTAGAGGAACAGGATTTCCCCGTTTCCGACTATGAAGTGATAATCGTGCTCAATGGCTGCGACATGCCATACAGGTCGATGCTCCAAGACATCATCACAGACAAGGGATATGTCAATGTGAGACTAATTCAGACCGATGTGCCGGGTGTGTCAAATGCCAGAAATGTCGGTGTAGACAATGCAAAAGGCAAATATCTGCTCTTTATCGACGACGACGACTGGGTGGCAGGCAACGACTATCTGTCGAGTATGCATGCCATGGCAGATTTGCATACAGTGGTGAATTCCAATTTCTATCTTGTCGACGACAAAACCCGTGAGCACCTGCCGTATTTCCTCACATCAGCCTACAAGCGATGCAGGGAATGCTCCAAGCTGACATTGTTCAATTCGCGGAGCTTCCTGTCTACGTCATGTGGAAAGCTGATACCCAGAGATGTGATAGGAGACAGGAGGTTTGACACGAAACACAAGCTCGGTGAAGATGCCCTGTTCATGTTCATCGTGTCCGACAGGATTACCAGGATGGAGATTGTCCCCAATGCCGACACCGTATACAATGTGAGGGCAAGAGAACACTCCGCTTCCCGTGCACACCATCGATATTCGGAAAGAGTTGCCGTGGCGATGAGGCTTACGTGTAGCTATATGGGGGCATATATGAAAAAGCCACTGAAATACGACTTCCTTCTGTTTGCTTCGAGAATCTATGCTACGATAAGCAAACTGCGTAAAAAAGTATATGAATAGAAAATAACTGATATCGTATGAAATACTGCATATTGACACCACGTTTCCCCTTTCCCGAAAATGGCGGTGACGTGTTGAGAATTAACAATATAGCCAAATATCTGAAGTCTGCCGGCCATGAGCTGATTCTCGTCTCCTTCTGTGAGGGCAATCCTGATATGGAAGCCGCAAAGACTTTGTATGACAAGATATACGTAGTAAAGCGCAAGAAGACCAACTCTATGCTATACTCGCTTGAATATATGCTGAGCGGTCGCCCCATACAGTGTGGCTACTACTACTCTCGGGAATATTCAAAGCTGCTGGGGATGGTAATCGCTAAGGAGAAGCCAGACCGTTTCGTCAGCCATCTGCTCAGGATGGTGCCATATCTCACTCAGCATGGAGTGGAGTCGCAATCCATCGTGGAGATGACAGATGCCTTGTCGAAGACCTATACGTTGTCTTCCGGTTTCAAGGGTATGTCGCTGAAAAAGGTGATTTATGCCATCGAACGCAAGCTCATAAAGAGGTACGAGCGGTTTGTGATGAAGAAATTCCCAAAGGTAGTTCTCGTTTCTCAGGCAGACATCGACTATCTATCTGCCGAGGGCGACAAGCATTCGCTGGCATTATACACCAATGGTGTGGAGTGTATGGATGAGATACCCGATTCCTACGACCATGACAAGATATGCTTTGTAGGCAATATGAGAACCCTGCAGAATCAGGATGCAGTGTTGCATTTCGTAAACTACATCTTTCCTCTGATTCTGAAGAAGAAGCCCGGAGCCAAATTCTATATAGTAGGAGCGGAACCTCCTAGAAACATTATGGCACTATCGGAGAAATATGAGAATGTTGTGGTTACGGGATTTGTAGATGTTCTTTCAGATGCCGTGAAGGATTCCTGTGTGGCTATAGCGCCAGTTAAGATAGCCGCTGGCATACAGAACAAGGTGCTTGTGGCTATGGGTATGGGAGTGCCTGTGGTGATGTCGTCGCTCATCTCAAGGGCAATTCCGGAGCTTGTCAGTGGTACCAACTGCATCATCAAAGATGCCGACCATGCTTTTGCCGACGCTTGCATGAGGATGATGGAGAACGAAACCGACCGCAACCGCATATCCCGCTCAGGCTATGATACCGTAAGGAAATACTATTCATGGCAGGAGAAACTCTCTGGCTACGATCTCTTGAACCCCAAATGACCTAATGCCCGATTTGGGTTAAAAGCCAAACAAAATCCATCCTTCTAAAGACATAAAATCCAGGCAAATTCTAATGACCGATTTGGGTTGAACTCGGATTCTTGACCCACAAACTGTCTTAAGCATAGAAAAATGCTCCATAATCCCAAGTCACGGAATTATGGAGCATTTTGTAAATTGTGGAATACTGTCGTGTTTTAGAATCCCTTGAATGTCCTGACTTCGTCACTCAAAAAACACGTATTTTATAACTTGTTGATAAAATCATCAGAATTCAAGATTCCAACAACATCACCTGTTGCCATTCTGATACCTTTATTCATAGCGTCATAACACCAAGCCTTAGGACTTGGTTCTTGTCCTGCAAAGTTACATTATTTGAATGAAATAGCCAAACTTTTCTGATTATTTTATGTCTATAGATGAAATTTGCTGCCGATTATACAATAAATAATAATATTCTGGGTTATTATAGAAAAGAAAATAAATAAAATACTAAATAATGACACAAATTATATTGCCTATTATAGGTTCCTTCTTACTGAGCGCTTGTTGTGGCTTCCTGCTTATCCCAGTATTACTGCGTTTCTGCAAGCAGAAGAATTTATACGATATGCCCAACCTTAGAAAGGTTCACCATACAATGATTCCTCGACTTGGAGGCATTGCCTTCATACCTAGCATGATCATAGCTGCAGTCATTGTCATGTATACGATGACTTCCAATACTATCAATGGCAAACTACAGATAAGCCTATGGAGCATGGGCTTCCTCCTAAGCTTACTTCTGGTTTATGCGGCTGGAATTGTGGACGACATCGTTGGTCTGAACGCCAATATCAAGTTCTTCATCCAGATTGCCGCAGCTTGCATATTACCGCTGTGCGGTCTCTGGATTAATAATCTTTATGGTCTTCTAGGTATATACGAAGTTCCTGCCTACATAGGAATACCGCTAACCGTATTTGTCATCGTCTTTATTGACAATGCAATAAACCTGATTGATGGCATTGACGGCTTGGCAGCCAGCTTGTCATTGATTGCATTATGCGGTTTTGTATATTGCTTCATGCAGCATAGTCTTACAGCATACGAAGTAATGATTTCTGGATTAATTGGCGTTTTGGTTACTTACCTCTACTTCAATGTTTGGGGAGATCCGGCAAAGGGCACGAAAATTTTCATGGGTGATTCCGGCAGTCTTACCCTGGGATTTATCCTGGCTTTCCTGTTCGTAAAATCAATAGCCGTAAACCCTAACGTAATGCCAATATCCATGAGTAGAGTATTCTTGGCTTATAGCTTACTTATCGTCCCAACATTTGATGTAGTGAGAGTGGTATTGCATCGCATACGCAAGAAAAAGCCGATATTCAGCCCGGACAAAGGTCATATACATCATAAACTGATGCAACTGGGCATGAGCCAGCATCTTGCACTGGCAAGCATCATTTTCCTAGCCTTGTTTTATATCACCATCAATCTGCTGATGTATAACTTGGGCTGTAATTTGACTTTCACCATGGTTGCAGATATCGTATTATATACTTTATTCCATTTGCTCATTAATAAAAGAATCAGAAACAAAGCTATCATTTCATGAAAGAAATAGAAAAGACATATATTGATAAAAATTGTTATATCGAGCGAATTATCAAACGCTCGATAGACATCATACTATCTGGAGGATGTTTGATAATTTTCTCTCCTCTTTTCGTTCTTATTTCCCTTGCCATCAGATGGGAAGATGGGCTTCCTGTCATATTTAGCCAAGAACGAATTGGCCGATATGGAAAACCCTTTCATATATATAAATTCCGCTCTATGAAAATAGATGCAGAAAAAGACGGACCTAACCTGTTGGAAACAAATGAAGACCCCAGACTTACAAAAGTAGGCAAATTTCTGCGAGCCCATCATCTAGATGAATTGCCTCAGCTTTGGAATGTATTCAAGGGAGATATGGCTTTCATAGGTCCTCGTCCTGAACGCAAGTATTACATTGACAAAATCATAGAGCATGATTCCCGCTATACATACTTGTATCAGATAAGACCAGGAGTTACCTCTTATGCAACTCTATACAATGGATATACAGACACAATGGAAAAGATGTTAAGGCGATTAGAACTCGACCTTTACTACCTGGAGCACCGCTCATGGTGGTTTGATACGAAGATTCTGGTAAAAACCTTTATTAACATAGTATTTGGAAAAAAGTTCTAGTTTCTTTTGAAACTAGAACTTTTTAAAATACAATCTTAAATCTTTTGTACGAAGAAACATTTTATTACCACTCAATTTCTCCTTATAATATGGCTCTATCAAGTGGTTGATTCCACATTGACGAAGAGTATCATTGATTTCTGTGATGGGAATATCTCCACCATTCTCTGTGTCCTGATGCCAATATCTCCATAGCTTGTTTGATCTTAAAGGAGTTAACACTTGTAATTCGCGTCGTAAGCCAGTGGATTACGGGGCGTAAGTAACTGACTTTCGTATCGCAAGTAACTAACTTTCGTATCGCAAGTAACTGACTTTTGCATCGTAAGTAACTGACTTTTGCATCGTAGGTAACTAACTTTCGCATCGTAAGTAACTAACTTTCGCATCGCAAGTAACTGACTTTCGTATCGCAAGTAACTGACTTTTGCATCGTAAGTAACCTGCTTCAGGGTGACAGGGTGACACTGGTGACAGTGATTTCTGAAGATTTACTCTCGCGCGGGCAGGCAGGAACTTTCGGCCTGATTTTTCCTGCCTGCCCGCGTGCGAGGCGAAATGTTGAAAAACTCGTGTCACCCTGTCACCGTGTCACCGTGAACACAGAGCAGAGAATGCGCTGTATAGCTCTCTTGCTATGGGCATAATCTCTCCTGTCTCCGCCTCCGTTGGCTTTCGGAAGTAGAGATTCGTACATTACTGTTTTTGTCGCGACGCCTCCAAAGTAGGTAATAAGGTTCTAATCTGTGTCACACGGTGCAAAGATACAAAAAATAAAATAAATGAGAGTTCCCACTAGTGGGAACTCGTAAACGATAATTACTGTTTTTTTAGAATCTTTTAAACGATAAGGACTGAAAAATATACCCGATACTAGCAAGTTGCAGAAGAATTTGGTGCGAACTGTATGGTTGAAACGGACTAGGAGGCCCAAAAGCTCCAAACCTTGGGCAGCCCCCTGGGTTAATGGCAGTCAACAAGACACCCTGTAAAGGCAAAAGCCTTATAAATTGCTTGATCTTTGAAAGCTTTTGCCCATACAGGGCGACAGGTTTGCATCCATAAATACCCAGGGCGATGCCCTGGGCTAGGAGCTTCTGCCCTTTCAGGGCGTATTGGGTTATTTCAACCGTACAAATCGAAATATTTTAGACATAGAACGTTATGAAAGGGAAAAAGACGGTTTTGTGACAGTTTTTCCATTTCACAGCTTTTTATTTGGCATTATTTATATAAAAATCTGTTTCCTTGTACAAATAGAAAAGACTCCACAAAGGGTTTTTAAAACTTTTTTTTAAGTTGATGGTAAATTTGTTGCCATTTTATTTTTTTGTTTCGTTTTTTTTTAGTACCTTTGCAAACGTTATCCTGAATACAATCTTTTTACCTTAAAGAAAACTAATACCTATTGAATGTAGAGCAGTTGTCTGAGAAGATAGCTGCTCTTGTCTTTTTTATAGCTCCCCATATAATAAATACCGCAAAACATCCGTTTTTATTTATAGAAACAAGTCTTATCACTTGTATAAATCATTACAGAAGAAACAATGGAAACAGAAGTTAAGAAGATTCCTTATCTCAACCTGAAGGCTATCAATGAGCCTTACGAGAAAGAGATAAAGGATGCTATCAACAAGGTGGTCAACAGCGGATGGTATCTGCAAGGTGAAGCCGTAAAAAGGTTTGAGAAATCGTATGCACAGTTTATCGGTACTGAATACTGCATCAGCTGCGCTAACGGGACGGATGCGCTCAAACTGATGCTGATGGGCGAACTGGCTATCGGAAAGTTGCAGAAAGGTGATGAAGTGATTGTGCCTGCCAACACTTATTTCGCTACCGTACTTGCCATCAGCAGCGTAGGACTGACACCTGTATTGGTGGATGCCAATATCGATACATTACAGATAGATGACCAACTGATAGAAGCCCGAATCACACCGAAGACCAAAGCTATCATGATTGTTCATCTCTATGGCAAACTGGCATGGACTCCGAAGATTGCTGAAATCTGCAAGAAGCATCATCTCTTGCTTTTCGAAGACAATGCGCAGGGATTCGGATGCTCCACTACTCTATCTGATTCTTCTGAAAAACCATCGAAAAGAAGATATACCGGAAATCTTTCGGATGCTGCCGCCCACAGTTTTTATCCTAGCAAGAATCTGGGAGCATTGGGAGATGCGGGAGCTGTAACTACCAATAACAGGGAATTGGCGGAAGCCATCATGTCACTACACGAATATGGAAAGATAGAAGACGGCATCTTCAGATACCAGGGCGTCAACTCGCGCATGGATGAGATTCAGGCTGCAGTACTGAATGTGAAACTGCAATATCCTGAGAACGAACAGAAAGCGAGATACAGACAGATACAACTATACCTGGAGCATCTGAATGACGATATCAAGGACAGATGCATCGCTGCGAAACTCCTCTCTCCTGCTCATGAAAATGTTTTCCACGTCTTCCCTTTCCTTACCCGAAAACGAGACCAACTGAAAGCTTTCCTGGCTGAGAATGGGGTCGGCACAAAAATTCATTACTTCCGCCCACCCTATCTACAGCCATGTTATCCGGAAATGAATCATCTGGAATTTCCGGTAGCCAAGAGAATAGCTGACGAAGAACTGAGTCTGCCTTGCAACTCATCGCTCAACGATGAAGATATCATCAGAGTAAGCAAACTCATCAACCAGTTCTTGATTTAAAGGTACTGCACTTTGGCACCGATAGAGAGGCCGAAGACATCCCAGAAACCGGCATTGCCGTTACGGTAGAAACGCATAAAGTAGATATCCGTTGTACCCAACTCATAGAAGAACGTAATACTCTTGATACGCTTACGCTTATTGTGCGGAATATCATACTTAAAACGTTCACCCAAGGCGATATTAGGACGGACTCTGGTAGAGAATGGATAGTAGCCGCTTTCATACTTGGTAGGCTGCTTTGTCCAGAAATCATGTCCGAACACCGTATTGAAATACAGGCTGCACTCCAGCGGTTCAAACCACCAGCCCTTACCGATATTACGACGCCAAGGAATGAAATTTTCCTTGAGCGTCATGGTAAACTTCTCATCGTCAGAACTGAACTTCGGGATGTAGCCAAACAAGAGTTGCGTTTCCCATTGGCGATGCTTACCATATTCCCATCCGATACCCAGCGAAATGATACCCATATTGCCACAGGTCTGAATGATGCCACTAGTAGGTATCAGCAAATCCCAATGCTTACGGTAGCGCATAATGCGGCGGTCATATCGGGTCAGTTTGCCATCCGCCAACACCAGAGTATCATGAACGATACTATCCTTCAGTTCCAACTCCTCACTTTTCCCGGTAACCTCATCGGCAGCATGAACCTGTACAGAACCTGCAGCAAGCAAGGCTCCCAGAATGAATATATGCTTAAAACTCAATAATTTCATAACGATAATCTGTTGGAGTAATGGTGAATATATAGTACTGATGCTTAGCGGCATTGGCCACCTGATAATAGATGATACCATCGCCATAAATATCTTCTTGCTTGGTATGATGACCATGACCGTAAAGACAGCACATCAAACCTGGGAATTGATGCGTATAAAAATTGAAGACCTTAGCTACATTATTATTAAACTGCTCTGAATAAGGGGCAGCATGCATACAGACAACGGTACGCGAAAAGTCATCTGCATCTGCCTTAACCTGCTCTTCCATGAAATCGAAATTAGGTACAGGGCGGGAATAGTCGAACTCTATGGCATTGGTATTGAGACAGACAAACTTTACCTTACCGGCAATGAAACTGAAATCCGGATTACCAAAGATTTTCTCATAAGCCTGGTTACCTGTTCCCAAACAGTCATGATTACCCAGCAGAGCCACGAAAGGTATCTTCAACTTCTGAAGATGGTCACGGGTCAACTGAAACTCACGGGTAGCACCAAAGTCGGTAAGGTCTCCACAATGAATCACGAAATCGAGGGAATCACTGCGGCGATTGATATCATTAACCTCACTCTTCAAATCATCCAACCACTGGTGTGAATCGCTGATCATAGCAAAACGGATTGTATCTTTCGACTTTACTGCAGCCTCAATCTTCTGAATATTGGTAACATTCAGATTTCTATCGCCGTCGATTTTCACATCATACGGATGAACATCGAAGACGGTATCGCAGGATGCCACCATACAGAGACAACAGGCAGCCAGGATATAGGGAATAATTTTATGCATTCTTGTCTTATTTATCTTTAAAAACTCTTTTTTATAACTCTTAAATACTACTTTTTCTTCTTTTTCAACCTTGCATAGAAACCTTGTAACCTGCCTGGCTGGCAACCGGCATCGAGCAGTTTCTTCAAATCACGATAGGCTTCGTCTTTTCTTCCAAGCAGAATCAGAATGTCTACATGATTGAAAGCAAAATCCTCATTACCGGCATCCAACTCCATCGCCTTGGCGTAATCAAACTCTGCCAGCTCAAGCATACCCCTCTCCTTCTCCATGCCACCTCTTGCAGCATAAGCCATCGCACTGTCAGGGTACTGCTCTATCAGACTGTTAATGCCATCGTAAGCCTCGGTATAATGCTTATCTTTTTCATTGAGCAAAGCCAGACCGAGTTGCGCCTGGAAGTTGCCAGGAACAAGTACCAGAAGATTCTGATAATCTAGACGCGCAAAATTATAACGGAGCAACTTCTCATTGACAAAGGCACGATAGAACAAACCGGCGATATTGGTATTGTTCAGAAAGAGTACCTTATCAAGATCATCCTTGGCATATTGCCACTGCTCCAGCTGGATATTCCAAGCAGCCTTTTTCAGTCGCAGATTGATACTGTCGGGATGATATGCAAGCACTTCTGTAGCCTTGGAGAGTGAATCGCGCAAGGCTTTATTCTGAGCAGCACGTGCCTTGTCGGCATCTACGTTCTGCGCAGATACAGACAAAGAAACCACCGATGCCAATAATAATGTATAAAAACTTTTCATGGTGCAAAGTTAAGAAGACTTTTGCAAACTGCCAAATAAAAAACTATAAAACTTATTTGAGCTTACAAAAAGAACTAAAATTCAGAAAGACAGGACAATCAACAAGAAAAGCCTTAAGAGAAAGAAACACTCCTCTTAAGGCTTTTATCAAGAAAGCATCTGGATAGAAAATTCACCCAGCGCCGAAAAATCCATTTACAGATTAAGCATTCTTAATCCAGTTAACGATCCATGCGCCAACCTCAGTTGTGCCATAGTGAGCACCGCCCTCAACCTGAATTTCAGGTGTGCGGACATTGGCATCGAGAGAAGCATCTACAGCCTTGCGGATCAAGGCACCCTCCTCGTTCAAACCGAAGTGCTCCAACAACATAGCTGCAGAAAGAATCTGAGCTACCGGGTTAGCCAGGTTCTTGCCAGCTGCCTGTGGCCATGAACCATGAACAGGCTCGAACAATGGTGTGTGCTCACCGAGAGAGCTAGATGGCTGCAAGCCCATAGAACCGGTGATGCAAGAAGTCTCATCGGTCAGGATATCACCGAAGGTATTCTCTGTAACGATAACATCGAAGAATGTAGGCTCAGTCAATACGCGCATAGAAGCGTTGTCGATGAACATATAATCGGTGTTTACCTCAGGATACTGTGGCTCCATCTCCTTGGCAATCTGACGCCAGAGACGAGAAGATGCCAATACGTTTGCCTTATCTACTACTGTCAAGTGCTTGTTGCGCTTCATGGCAAACTCGAAAGCTACCTTCAGGATGCGCTCAATCTCAGGACGGGTATAGATATCTGTATCGTATGCCTTATCGTTATCCTGATACTTCTCACCGAAGTACATACCGCCAGTCAACTCGCGGATAACTACGAAGTCAGCACCCTTCAGGAGTTCATCCTTCAATGGTGACTTGTGGAGCAGACAATCGAATGTGGCTACTGGGCGAACATTGGCGAAGAGGCCCAACTTCTTACGCATAGCGAGCAAGCCCTGCTCAGGACGAACCTTGGCTGTAGGGTTGTTGTCGAAACGTGGGTCACCAACGGCTGCGAAGAGTACAGCATCAGCATCCATACAAGTTTTGAAGGTCTCCTCTGGGAATGGATCACCTACCTCGTCGATAGCGTGAGCGCCGCAGATAGCCTCGTTGTAAGTAAACTCGTGGTTGAACTTCTCTGCAATGGCCTGCATAACTGCTACGCCCTGCTTCATAATCTCTGGTCCGATACCATCACCGGCGAGAACTGCAATGTTTAATTTCATCTTATTTGATTTTATAATTGTTTTATTGTTTATAACCTTCGGAGATATTTTCATAATCTTCGGAGATAATTTCGTAATCTTCGGAGATGTTATTCCATATCCAGATTTCGAGGCGATACAGCCTGTTCGTCGCTCTTATCTGCCTCATACATATTAATCATCTTCAGCGTTGCCTTGATAGCTGCTTCTGTCTGGTCAGCATCCAAGCCTCGGGTGCGCCAGATACGGTCACCTTCACGCCAGGTAATGACGGTCTGAACGAGGGCATCGGTACGGCCACCAGGTGGGATGGTTACCTGATAGTTGTCGAGCTTAGGGAAGGTCTTGCCGAGCTTCACCTTGTAGATATTGCGGAGGGCTTTCACGAAAGCATCATACTGACCATCACCGGAGCTCTGGTCTTCATACTCCTTGCCATCGATTTCTACCTTTACACTGGCTATAGGCTTCAAACCGTATGAGGTTGATACCATGTAACTTACCAGTTTCACCTTATCCTCTGGAGCTCCATGCTTCAAAACATCACTCACGATGTATGGCAGGTCGTCCTGGGTTACCAGTTCCTTGCGGTCACCGAGTTCTGTGATTCGCTTGGTCACCGCCTTGGTCTGCTCAGGCGTCAGTTCCAATCCCAGTTCATTGAGGTTCTGCACGATATTCGCCTTACCAGAGTTCTTACCCAACGCATACTCACGATGTCTGCCGAAACGCTCAGGTACTAGGTCGTTGCAATAAAGCTTGTCCTTGTTGTCACCATCGGCATGCACACCAGCTACCTGGGTAAAGACGTTGTCTCCTACTACCGGAGTATTCGGAGCCACGGCAATGCCACTATATCCTTCAACCAATCGGGAAATATCGTTCAGACGGTCTTCCTTAATATTGGTCTTTGCCTCGAACATGTCTTTCAGAATCACCTGAACACTTGCCAATGGTGCATTGCCACAACGCTCACCCAGACCATTCACGGTAACGTGAAGACCCTTGGCGCCGCTCAATACGGCAGCCAGCGAGTTGCTCACAGCCAGATCGTAGTCGTTATGGGCATGGAAGTCGAAGTGAGAATTCGGATAACGGCGCACCATCTGGCGCATATACTCCACACACTGCAATGGGTTCAGAATACCCAACGTATCAGGAAGAAGGAAGCGCTTGATAGGCAGTTTTACCAACTCATCCATCATCATGAAGAGATAGTCACGACTGTCACGCATACCGCTCGACCAGTCCTCCAAATAGAGATTCACGGTGAATCCCTTGCTCAAAGCATAGTCGATGGTCTGCTTGATATGAGCGAGATGCTCCTCAGGCGACATCTTGAGTTGCTGGGTGCAGTGCTTGTAGCTACCCTTAGCCAAGAGGTTGATGACATGACCGCCGCATTCAGCAATCCAATCCACACTCTTGTTGTTATCCACGAATCCCAATACCTCAACGGAATCCAGTTTACCTATAGTCTTAGCATAACGGCAAATTCGAGCGACAGCATCCTTTTCACCTTCTGACACACGCGCTGAAGCCACCTCAATACGATCTACATTGATGTCGTGCAACAGCATTCTTGCTATCATCAACTTCTCGTGAGGAAGAAAACTGACACCATTGGTCTGCTCGCCGTCGCGCAGCGTGCAGTCCATGATCTCAATCTCCTTGATGCGGGAATTATCTCTCTTTGCGTTAACGTTCATAATTACTTGTTTTTAGCTTCCCAAGCCTCAACCTTGTCGCGGTTCTGAACGAGGAAGTCTACATCGTCCAAACCATTCTCCAAACAGTGTTTCTTGTAGCCGTTGATTTCGAAGTGCTCGCTCTTGCCGGTAGCAAGATTGGTCACGGTCTGGTTAGGAAGATCTACCTTCACCTCTGTCTTGTGATCCTTGTCGATGCTCTCGAAGAGTTCCTTCAGGAATTCCTCGCTTACTACTACTGGCAATACGAGGTTGTTCAACTCGTTGTTCTTGTGGATATCAGCAAAGAAAGAGCTGATGACTACACGGAAGCCTGCACCTGCGATAGCCCAGGCAGCATGCTCACGGGAAGAACCGGAACCGAAGTTCTTGCCAGCTACGAGGATGACACCACTGTAAGATGGGTCGTTCATCACGAAGTCTGGCTTTGGAGTTCCGTCGGCATTGTAGCGCCAGTCGCGGAAGAGGTTGTCGCCCATGCCCTCTTTATCGATGGCCTTGAGGAAACGGGCTGGGATGATCTGGTCAGTATCTACATTCTCCAAAGGAAGAGGAATGCAGCTTGATGTAATTACATTGAATTTCTGTTTCATTTCAATTTAACATTTAACATTGAACACTTAACATTACATAAACTCTCTTGGGTCGGTAATCTTACCAGTGATAGCGGCAGCAGCTGCTACGTATGGACTGGCAAGAATGGTGCGGGAACCTGGTCCCTGACGACCCTCGAAGTTACGGTTGGATGTACTTACAGAGTACTTGCCTGCAGGAATCTTATCATCGTTCATTGCCAGGCAGGCAGAGCATCCAGGCTGACGGATTTCGAAGCCGGCAGCCTCAACAATCTTATCAATACCCTCTTCACGTATTTGTTTATCAACCAACCATGAACCAGGTACAAGCCAAGCAGTTACGCCATCTGCCTTTTTCTTTCCTTTAACAAGAGAAGCGAAAGCACGGAAGTCTTCAATACGACCATTGGTACATGCGCCCAAGAATACATAATCGATAGGATGACCCTCGAGTTTCTCGCCTGGCTGGAAACCCATGTAGTTGAGGCTCTTCTTGAAACCAGCCTGCTCTTCCTCAGGAATCTCATCGAGAGTTGGGATATTCCCGGTAATGCCGATACCCATACCTGGGTTGGTACCATAGGTGATACGTGGTTCGATATCCTTGGCGTCGAAAGTCAACTCCTTGTCGAAGACTGCATCATCGCCACTCTTCAAGGTCTTCCAGTAAGCCACAGCCTTGTCCCACTCTTCACCCTTAGGTGCATATTCACGACCCTTGATGTACTCGAATGTTGTCTCATCAGGAGCTACGAAACCACCACGGGCACCCATCTCGATAGAGAGGTTACAGAGGGTAAGACGGCCTTCCATAGACATATCCTTCACTACATCGCCACTGTACTCAACGAAGTAACCGGTAGCACCTGAAGTAGTGAGCTGGCTCATCAGATAGAGAGCAACATCCTTGGCAGTAACGCCCTTGCTGAGCTTACCGTTGATGCTGATACGCATAGACTTTGGCTTGCTCTGGAGAATACATTGTGAAGCCATCACCATCTCGACCTCAGAAGTACCGATACCGAAAGCTACAGCACCCATGGCACCATGGGTAGAAGTATGAGAGTCACCGCAGACGATGGTCATACCTGGAAGAGAAAGACCCTTCTCAGGACCTACTACGTGGATGATACCATTATCCTTTGTGTTCATGGCAAAGTGAGTAACACCGAAATCAGCGGTATTCTTTGCCAAGGTATCTACCTGCTTCTTTGAGATAGGATCCTCGATTGGTTTATCCTGATCGTGAGTAGGAGTATTGTGGTCAGGCATACAGAAAATCTGGTCTGGACGGAACATCTTGAGTCCGCGTGCTCGCATACCAGCGAATGCCTGAGGTGATGTTACTTCGTGACAGTAGAGACGGTCGATGTAAAGCTGTGTAGGGCCGTCTTCTACAATCTGGACAACGTGCTTGTCCCAAATCTTGTCGAATAATGTATTCATAATATCTTGTTTGTTATATATTTATCTGAATTAATTTTATCTTACCTTGAACTTGTTGATACAATCGATGTAAGCCTCAACAGAAGCCGTAACGATGTCGGTATCTGCACCGAAGCCATAATATACATGACCATCGTATTCTACCTGCATGTGAACCTTGCCCACATCATCAGAGCCCTTGTCGATAGCCTGGATGGTGAACTCCTTGAGGTTCATCTCCTTGGTGATGACCTTCTTGAGAGCATTGATAGCAGCATCTACCGGACCATTACCAGATGATGCAGCCTCAAACTTCTGACCTGCAATATCAAGACCGATACTTGCCACGCTCTTCACGCCCTTACCTGTAGTAACCTGCAACCAGTCGAGCTGAACACCATGCTTATCAGCAGAATCAGCACCGGCAAGCATCAAAACATCCTCATCGGTAACTTCCTTCTTCTTATCAGCCAACTGGAGGAACTTCTTGTAAATCTTGTCGAGCTTCTCCTCATCATTAATCTCTACACCATTGACATGGAGACGGTACTTCAATGCAGCACGACCAGAACGGGCTGTCAATACGATAGCATTGTCATCCAATCCCACATCCTTAGGATCAATGATTTCATAAGTCTGAACATTCTTCAAGACACCATCCTGATGGATACCGGAAGAATGAGCAAATGCATTGCGACCCACGATAGCCTTGTTTGGCTGGACAGGCATATTCATCAGGCTGCTCACCATGCGTGAGGTAGGAATAATTTTAGTGGTATTGATGTTGGTATCAATATTGATATGCTTGTGACACTTCAGAATCATGGCAATCTCTTCGAGCGAAGTATTACCTGCACGCTCACCGATACCATTGATGGTAACCTCAACCTGGCGTGCACCATTCAAAACACCCTGCAGGGTATTGGCAGTAGCCATACCGAGGTCGTTATGACAGTGGGTAGAAAGGCGTGCCTTGTCAATGCCATCAACATGCTCCATGAGATACTTGATTTTGTCACCATATTCATCAGGCAGACAATAACCTGTAGTATCAGGAATGTTCACTACAGTAGCACCCGCCTTGACAACAGCCTCTACGACACGAGCCAGATACTCATTATCGGTACGGCCTGCATCCTCAGCATAGAACTCAACGTCCTCAACATACTTTTTAGCATACTTGACAGCAGCTACAGCACGTTCGATGATTTCCTCGCGGGTAGAATTGAACTTATACTTGATATGACTGTCGCTGGTACCGATACCGGTATGGATTCTCTTATGCTTGGCATACTGCAAAGCCTCAGCAGCACAATCAATATCTTTTTCTACGGCACGGGTAAGTGCACAAATAGTAGGCCAGGTTACAGCCTTAGAGATTTCTACCACTGAATTGAAGTCGCCCGGACTTGATATAGGAAATCCAGCCTCAATTACATCCACGCCCAACTGCTCCAGTTGCTTTGCCACCTGAATCTTCTCAACTGTGTTCAACTGACATCCCGGAACCTGTTCGCCATCGCGGAGGGTCGTGTCGAAAATGTATAATCTGTCACTCATATCATTAAAATTTTAAATTTACACCTTATTATATATATAAGAGCTACACATTCAGAACGCACTACGTTTATATAGCAATCCGTGCAGAAGCATCAGATAAAGTAAAAAGCCTTCCCCCACTCCATAGACGGAAGTGTAGAAAGGCTTTTAATATCTTAAGCGATGAACTATACGCACACCTTATCACTTCCGCCCACAAACTGCAGTCGAAGTCGAATAATAATGCCTGTAATGTTCAACAATGTTGTTCTCATATCTATCATATTATGTTATATTCTTAAATTCGCATGCAAAGATAACACTTTTATTTGATACTAGCAAACAATTTATAACTTTTTTAATAGAAATGATAACAAATTCCTACAATCTTATTGTTTTTTTACCCAAAAACGTTAATCCTGTGCAAGAATTTGGCGAAAAAGCCAGTTTTTGAGTGAAAAAAATGACAAACTCTAACCTTAGAAAGGCAGATTCTCTGCAGGCGGCGGTGGTAGCGGACTACCATCCTGCCCTCCGCCATTCATCCTTGAGCCTACAATCTCACCACCTTCCTCAACAGGTGCTGCTGCAGCATCCTGCGGATCCTGGAATCGGGTAAATTCTCCACGGAAGTTCAGGAGAACATCTCCAACAGAGCCCTTACGGTGCTTGGCAATGATAATCTGTGCCATACCATGAAGGTCATTACCCTTTTCATCCTGATAGATATGATAATATTCCGGGCGGTGAACGAAAAGCACCATATCGGCATCCTGCTCGATGGCACCGGATTCACGGAGGTCACTCAACTGAGGTCGCTTTCCTTCCAAACCCTCACGGTTCTCTACATTACGGGAGAGCTGCGAAAGAGCAAGCACAGGAATATTCAGCTCTTTGGCAATACCTTTGAGCGAACGGGAGATGGTAGATACCTCCTCCTGACGGCTACCAAACTTCATACCATTGGCATTCATCAGCTGGAGATAGTCGATCATCAACAGTTTAACACCCTTTTCCCTTACCAGTCGGCGCGCCTTGGTACGGAGTTCGAAAACAGAAAGACCAGGCGTATCATCAATATAAATAGGTGCACCTGTCAGTTTTCTCAGTTTTTTATCCAACCGCTCCCATTCTGGCTGTTCCAATTGTCCGTTCAGTATTTTTTTACCCGAAATCTCGCAAACATTCGAGATGAGTCGGTTCACCAACTGAACGTTATTCATTTCCAGAGAGAAGAATCCGATAGGCACATCATAATCTACCGCCACATTCTTGGCAATACTCAATGCAAAGGAAGTCTTACCCATGGCAGGACGACCGGCGATAATCACAAGGTCGGACGGTTGCCAACCTGATGTCATATCATCCAACCCACGATAACCCGTAGGAATACCGGTAAGACCACCCGAGTTCTGAGCAGCACGCTGCAAGATGGCAACGGCCTCCTTTACAACCGGATCAATCTGTGTATAATCCTGCTTCATATTGTTCTGCGAAAGCTGGAAGAGTTCACCTTCAGCTTTCTGCATCAGTTCATCCACATCCACACCTTCTTCATACGCCATCGTCTCGATGTCGCCGGCATAATGAATCAGCTGGCGCTGCATATATTTCTGCGCCAGGATACGGGCATGCGACTCTACATGGGCAGCCGAAGCCATGCCTGCAGAAATATCCATGAGATATTGTGCTCCTCCCACCTTATCCAGTTCGCCAGTCTTGGCTAACTGATCGGCAAGAGTCATGATATCCACAGGCCGTTCCTCCATGTTCATCACCTGGATAGCCTGATATATTCTCTTATGACGCGGGTCATAAAAAGTATCCGGCTTGAGCAACTCCGACACCACCGAAAAGGCATCAGAATCTATCATCAAGGCACCGAGTACCGCCTGCTCCACATTCACAGCCTGCGGCTGCAAATGGGCGTAGGTTGGATCTATCTGTACCTTATTCTTATTTTTATTATTCTCCGCCATCGTTATTGTTTTTTCCTTTCCTCGAAAACTTTTTTTGTTATAAATTCCAATTCTATAGGCGCAATACCACGATTATCGAGCCAATCTCCCATCTCGAGCAGGCCGAATGCATCTATATCTTCCTTAGGGGAAAAAGCTGCATGACCAGATGCTTCATTCAAAAATCTGATAGCTGCAGTTCCTCCCTTTTTCACGAGAACGCAGAGTCCATAATAGAAAAATTTCATAGACTCCCATCTGTGGTCTTGTGGCTTGGAAACTTTGCTCACCATCGCAGATAACATTTTCATGAACATGCGTTCCTTATCAGCCTTATCCATATCTGTCATGTCAGAATTCAATATTTCCCTGATTTCATTATCATCACTATTTTGCAGATAAGGTTCTATTAAAGCCATTGCATGGTCAATGTTTTTATCGCCTTCCGATTCTGAAAAGAGCAAAGAGAAAGCCAGTCTGCATTCAACCTGTTCTTCCTTAGGATACTGTTCATCCATCTGGAAAGCCCATTCCAAAGCCTCTTTATAATGATGGAGTTTCAATAAGAGATCGGTCTTTTTCAGCTTGAGCTTAAACTGCTTACTCTCATCTGATTCTTCTTTAATCAAGCAATTCAATGTTATTAAAGCCGCCGGGGCTTTTATTTCTTCTTCTATTTCTAATTTCAACTCCGTGGCAGCCTTATAAGTTGGGCTTGTTTTCTTAATCACATAGAGATGTTCAAGCGCTTCATCATATTTTTCCTCCGATTTGTATGCCAATGCAAGCATCATATGCTCTTCGTCGGTATATTTTTCCAGATTACGCAAAATCTTGCTAACAAAGGCATAGTCACCTCTTTTAGCAGAGAAACGGGCCAGCGACAGGCGATACTTGTCATATTCCGGTTTGGCAAACAGTCCCGTAGTAAAGAAAGGAATTTCCTTCTGCACTTCGAAAGGATTATCAAATGCCTTCCTCATTGGAGAGAGAGTATAGAAACGGTAGAGGTCCTGCACATAGCGATGACGAACCCTGATTGCACGTTTCTTCTTTTCCTCTTCAGAGAGATTCTCTTCATGTTCCATTACCGAATCAAGCAGTGTGACATTTTCAGAATCCTTTGCTTCTGTAGAATCAGTCTCATCCTCTACTGGCTCTTCGGTATTCTGCTCTTTTTCCACCTCATCTTCTTCGTCATAAAAAACAGGACCAGACACCATATTTTCCGGAGCAACATCCAATGATTCAATAAATTCCTTAGATGCATTATTCAATGAAAGAATGATGCTATACAGATCGGTATCACACATAGAGGCACCTCTCAAGAGATTGTTGATGAAATTGCGATGCTGTTTCATCGTAGCCCGAACATTCTTGAGCGTAGAATTACGGACATAGAAAGGAACAAACCAATTATAGAGTGAATGGAAATGACCGAAGCTCTTCTGGTTGGCAAACTGATGATAATAGACATCAACTCCTATATCTTCTGAATTCAACATATAGTCGAAGGCTCCCTTAAGGGCATCATCAGGATCCTCCCCATCTGCAGAGAAGCAATTAAGTCCCAATTCACCCGTTTGGTCTATCTTTTCGGCCAAATCCTGAGTAAAAGAAGTGAGCATGGTCTTCACCACGGAATGCATCATCTCCTTGCTATCCTTTTTACTTGTAAGACATAGACGCATCTGGCGTTGGAGATCAACACAGGCTGCCAAAAATTCATCATCCATGATCAAACCAGCAGCAGAATCCCAATATTTCTGTTTTTCACCCGAATTGGTTATTGCAGAGAAAACAAAACCCACCAAAGCTCGCTGGCGAACACTGCAAGTACTGTCGTCAGACTTGATTAAGCGCATCAAGACTGCAAGTCTAGGGGCATCCATGAATACAGAGCATGACAATGAAACAGCCGAAACTATCATATTGATGGTGTATGGATCTACCAAATCGGAAGCGATGATATCAAGAATATCCTTGACAAAATCATCATTCCATTCATCAGTTGTCAAAATATAAGAAAACACCATATTGCGATAGGCATTAAGCTGCTCTTGTATCTTTTGTCTTTCCTCGTCTATCTGTTCTTCAGACAAGTCTACCCTCAAATTTAGCATAGCTTCATCTGTAGCAAATTTCTCAAAGGTTTCCTGTACCTCATCAAAACTTGTCAGATTCTGAGCTCTTTTGCGAAGTGCAACAAATGTAGACTCATTAGCCAAAATCCATTCGTGGCGCATTTTACTATAGAGCTTGTCTATATCCATATCCAAATCTGAAGCAAGATCATAAAGTTCCCGATGTTTGAGTTTGCCATCTATATAATCATGATATAAAGCATCATATCTTTGTTCAATTTCCGCTATTCCAGGCAGACATGGCTCCAAACCCACTTCCTGGTCAATTATCTTGCGAATTGCCTCTATTCTGGATATCATAGTGACATTTTCATGCGAAAACTTTATCCAGCTAAAATCTTCTCTTTTCATAAGCCGCTTATTTTTGTGCTACAGCCAGGTCACGACGTCTTGGTTCCATAGCATGTTCATATTTAAGTTTTGGAAGATTACTGATGGTTTTAGCATCGGCACCCGTATACTTTGTGATGATACTTGCATAATGCTGTACCCCACGACTGTTTATGCTATCAACAGCAATATTATACGCCTTGATAAACTTGGCAACTTGGTCTTTACGGCGCGGCTCTGAAAGTATTTTCTTGCGGAAAGCCACAACACCCAACTGCAAGTTCTTATCTCTGCTGTCAAAGAGTTTTACATGCTGTTCAAGTCGGGCTTTGGTAGCTTGAGGTTCTGGCAGCAACATGGCATCCATCTCGTTGTTAAGCAACATACGCAGACGGATGTTCAAATCGTTGATTTGAACCTTATAAGCATCATATTTAGGCTTACCGCTATCGATTGCTAAAGTAGCCAGATAATCAGTTGCAGAGTAGCGGGTCATTGCCACCATCTTATCTGACAGTTGTTTCAGTTCGGATATACGCGAACGCTTATTGGTGATAAACTGCCAATAAAGATTGGTAGAAATAGGGTACGTCAAAGCAGTACCCCGTTTCTCTATATGATGAGCACGAATCAGATCGGTCACGGCTCCCTCTACGCGCTTGCGCTCGATAGCAGTATCACAATCCATTTGTGCAGTATATCTACGCAAATGTACGTCTACACCTTGCTGCTGGAAGATACTGTCATCACATGCCAGAAAGATTGGCAGGCAGTCCATTGTTGGCATCACCGCTATCTTCAGCGCAGCACGGTCTAGGCTATCCAATCTAGCCTTTTCCTTCTTGCTCAAGCGATGACGTTCTGCTTCCGACTTGCCACATCCTGCAAATCCTATAGTCAGCAAGAGCATCAAGGCTGTAAACGTTTTGAACTTATTCATTATCTATCCTTTAATCATTTGTTATTCTACATAGAGAACCAATCCCTTCAAATATTCACCTTCCGGATGATAAATATTGATAGGATGGTCGGCAGGCTGGTGCAACTGGTGCAAGATGCGAACCTTTCTTCCAGCCTGCGCTGCAGCAGTAAACACAGCATTGCGGAACTGATCCTTCGTAACCACCTGAGAGCAACTGAAGGTAAAAAGGATGCCGCCCTTCTTAATACGCTGCAAGCCCTTTACGTTCAGGCGGGTATAGCCCTTCAACGCATTGCGTAAAGCCGCACGGTGCTTGGCAAAAGCAGGAGGATCAAGAACTATCAGATCATACTGCTGGTCATGTTCATCAAGATACTTGAAGGCATCTTCGCAGATAGCCTCATGGCGTGCATCTTCAGGGAAATTGAGCGCAATATTCTCATTGGTCAATTCTATCGCCTTGGCACTGCTGTCTACGGAGTGAACAGCCTTAGCCTCGCCTCTCATCGCATAAACAGAAAAACCGCCGGTATAGCAGAACATGTTGAGCACGCTCTTACCCTTGGCATAATGCTCGAGCAGCGAACGGTTCTCACGCTGATCTACGAAGAAACCCGTTTTCTGACCACGCAACCAGTCGATATGGAATTTCAGTCCATTCTCTACAGCAACATCGTCAGCATCACCTCCCAGTATAAAGCCATTTTCCTGTCTGAGGTCAGCCTTATATGGTAAGGTTGTCTCACTCTTATAGTAGATATTCTCCAGTGCTTCGCCCATCACCTTCTTCAAAGCTTTGGCTATCTCCATGCGGCAAACATGCATACCCACACTGTGAGCCTGCATGACAGCAGTAGGACCATAGCAGTCGATAACAAGTCCCGGCAAGTTATCGCCCTCACCATGGACCAAGCGATAAGTAGTATTGGATGAATTACCGGCAATACCCAAAGCGTGTCTCATCTTATATGCCGAATCCAATCTGGCACACCAGTACTCCTCATCAATCTCAATATCCCTAAAAGAAAGAACACGTACAGCGATAGAACCGATCTGATAATGACCTATAGCAATGAATTCACCACTACGGGTAAACACTCTCACAATGTCGCCCTCCTCTATGCCCTCATCCATTGTCTGGATAGCACCCGAGAAGATCCATGGATGAAAACGCTTGAGCGATTCTTCCTTACCTTTCTTTAAATATACGCTTTTATACATATTTATATATGAAGTTTCTTACGATTATCAATTTCTATTCCTTACCACCTTATATCATACCCTGAGTTCATCGAGCTCGTAATCGCCTGTAGCAGACAAACGCTTAAATTCCTCATACAGATTAATGCAGCACCAGGCATCTGTAGCTGCATAGAGAGCCTGCGATTCCTTCAAATCGCTAGCCTCCCAATTGCTCAACCGTTGCGCCTTGCTGATTTTCTGGTGAAACAGGTTAGCATACAGTTTCTGCAGACTCATGTCTGCGATACCAAAGTTCTTAGCAACATCCTGCAACTCGATAAAGTAACCAGCCTTAAAAGCAGCTCGCTTATGGAGCTGCAGCAAGTCATCGTGCCAGGAAAGTCCTACTTTTGGCACGGTGGTATCTTCGAGCAAGCGAATGATGGCAGGAGTCATGCCCGTATGATGCAGGCGGAAGAGATAACATGTATCATGTGTACTCACCTGCAACAACGAAACATGGTAAGCCTGACCACGCTTGAATGATGGGCGCGTTTCAGTATCCACGCCCAGTATATAATGGCTAAGTAGGTCATTAACAGCCGCTTCTGTATCTTCAGGCTTGTCAACGACTACGATTTTGCCAGGAAACAAAGCTCTTGGCAAATTCGTGATTGCCGCCTTGTCGAAACTAGTGAAAATAATCTTCATTATGCTTTTTATTCTTTACAAGTTGCAAAATTAGAAAAAAAAGATGAGAAAAAGAATTGTTTTCTCAATTATTTTCGCTAATTTTGCAGATAAATTATTCAAAAATATATAAAATGGCTAAAAAAAGAACTGAAAAAAAGACCAAAACCTTTAGCGAAGCTATTGGTTTACAGTATATTTTCAACAATACTATCACTGACTTTTTCATAGGATTAGCCTTGGTAGTCATTGCTGTGGTTATCATCATCGCTATGATCTCCTTTCTCAACACAGGAGCCAATGACCAGAGTTTGCTCGAAAATCTGAAGCCGGGCGAATGGACCAACACGGAAAAACAGTTTCAGAACTACTGCGGATCCTGGGGAGCCATTGTATCCTATTGGCTCATTGTCATCAATTTCGGATTTCCAGCCTTCTTGCTCCCATTCTTTGTCATCATGGTGGGATTGCAGATGATGCATGCCTACAAGCTGAACCTGTGGAAATGGTTCTTCTGCATGATTGTGATCATACTATGGATGTCGGTAACCTTTGCCAAGTTCATCGCACCTATCATGCCAAGCCTCATCTTCAATCCGGGCGGAAAGCACGGACTCTTTGTCGTGCAGAATCTGGAGAACATCATGGGTCCTCCAGGACTTACTGCCATTCTTTTCTTCGTGGCGGTAGCATTCCTCACCTATCTCACCACTGAAACTATTACGGTTATCAGAAAAGCACTCAACCCTATCGGTTATATATCAAATAAGGTGAAATTCGAGATTACTAACCATGGAAAGAACAGGAAAGATACGGAAGCTATCGACGAGGTATACGCCAACGCAGCATATGGTGCTGGCACAGAGGATGAGAAAGAAGAATATAAGGAAGAAGAACCTGCCAAAGTCATCGACCTGAATCTGGATCCGGACCAGACTTTCGCAAACCCGGACACACCTTCTACGTCTGTTGAGTCAGAGGCAGACGGACAGGAAGCTACAGGAACAGAAGGTGATACGGAAAAAGATGAAACCATCGCTATAGCCAACGGCACGCTGAACGAGAATATGTCACTCATTGCACGTCAGCGCGAACTCCGTACAAAACGGGCTGAACGGGAAGCATTGGAAAAGCAAGCTGCCGAGGCTGCTGCAGCTTCTGAGCATATAGGTATGGACATCTCTGTAGCCACAGCCGACGAGAAGGCTACAGGCAACACCTTGAGCAATGCAGAAGTACTGAATACTCCGATCAATCCGAAGGAGCCGTTCACCAGATATAAATATCCGGTACTCAACCTTCTGAAGAAGTATGAGGATGACGGCGTATCCATCGATGAGGAAGAGCAGCGCGCCAACAAAAACCGCATCATCGAGGTGCTGGGCAACTTTGGCGTACAGATCAAAACCATCCGTGCTACGGTTGGTCCTACCATCACACTCTACGAAATCCAGCCTGCAGAAGGCGTACGTATCTCTAAGATCAAGAATCTGGAAGATGACATCGCCTTGAGTCTGGCAGCTCTCGGCATCCGTATCATCGCTCCTATTCCAGGTAAGGGAACCATCGGTATTGAGGTACCTAACGCAAAGGCGAACATCGTTAGTATGGAAAGTACTTTAAACTCAAAGAAATTCCAGGAAACCAAGATGGAGTTACCTATCGCTTTGGGTAAGACCATTACCAACGAAGTGTTTATGGTTGATTTGGCAAAGATTCCTCACCTGCTTGTTGCGGGTGCTACCGGACAGGGTAAATCTGTAGGGTTGAATGCCATCATCACCTCTTTATTATACAAGAAACATCCAAATGAACTCAAACTGGTTCTCATCGACCCTAAGAAAGTGGAGTTTAGCGTCTACTCCCGTATTGCCAATAAGTTTATGGCTGCGGTTCCTGATGAGGAAGAACCTATCATAACCGACGTAACCAAGGTGGTTAGAACCCTGAACAGTCTGTGTGTACTGATGGATAGCCGTTACGACTTGCTCAAAAAGGCAGGAGCACGTAACATCAAAGAATACAACCAGAAGTATATCAACCACAAGTTGAAGTTGACAGATGGACATGAGTATATGCCATACATCGTGGTGATTATAGATGAGTTCGGTGATCTGATCATGACAGCCGGCAAAGAAGTAGAACTTCCTATTGCCCGTATCGCCCAGCTGGCACGTGCCGTGGGTATCCACATGATTATTGCCACCCAGCGTCCTACAACCAGCATCATCACGGGTAATATCAAGGCTAACTTCCCTGGCCGTATCGCCTTTAAGGTTACATCTGCCATCGACTCAAAGACCATTCTTGACCGTACAGGAGCCAACCAGCTGATTGGTCGTGGTGATATGCTCTATCTCTGCGGCAACGAACCTGTACGTGTACAGTGTGCCTTTGTTGATACACCTGAAATCGAGCGCATCAACGAGTATATCTGCGAACAGCCTGGCCCTATCGAACCTATGGAGTTGCCAGAACCAGCTAATGATGAAGGAAGCGCAGGTGGAAGCGGCAGCATCAGTGCCCGCGAACTGGATCCGTTCTTCGAAGAGGCAGCCCATGCGATTGTTCTTTCACAGCAGGGTTCTACCAGCATGATCCAGCGCCGGTTCAGTATCGGCTATAACCGTGCAGGACGATTAATGGACCAGATGGAAGCGGCAGGCATCGTAGGTGCAGCACAGGGCAGCAAGCCTCGTGAGGTACTGATACAGGATGAAAACCAGCTTAATAATCTGTTAATGGCACTTCGAAACTCTTAATTTTAGTAAATAACTAAGGGTATGAAAGAAGATAATATTGGAAAAGGTTAAATTATTAAACCCTGAAGCCGTGAAAACGTCTAAGAGAGAAAAGACGTTTTTACGGCTTTATGATAGAGTATGAAATTTTAGAAGATATAACATAGAATTTTAAAAGAAAGGAAAAGATAAAAATGAAAAAGATTTTAGCATTGGCTTTCGTTGCAATGATGAGCATCGGAGCCATGGCGCAGACTGCGCAACAGGTACTTGATAAGACCGCTGCCGTTATTGGCAACAAAGGTGGAGCTAGCGCCAACTTCAAGATGAGCAGCTCTAAGTATGGATCAGCAAGCGGCAGTATTGCCATCAAAGGCAACAAGTTTAACGCCCGTACCCCGCAAGCCATCGTCTGGTTCAACGGCAAGACCCAGTGGACTTATCTAAAGAAAACCAACGAGGTGAATGTCAGCAACCCTACACAGGCTCAGCAGATGTCCATGAACCCTTATACCTTTATTAATATATATAAGACTGGTTATAAGTCAACGCTCAAGACAGCAGGCAGTAACTATGTAGTACATCTCGTTGCCAATAACCAGAAACGTTCTGTAGCCGAAATGTATATCACCATCAACAAAAAGACACATATTCCATCAGTTGTCAAGATGCGACAGGGCAATACCTGGAGTACCATCACGGTAAGTAACTTCAGAGCCAAGAGCGTTTCTAACAGCACATTCAATTTCAACAGCAAGGAATGTCCAGGAGCTGAAGTCATCGACCTGAGATAATCGCCTGAAATATCGTATAAAGTTTATTTTCAAATAAGATTCCCCGCCACAACCCTCCGGTAGCGTGACGGGGAATTACTTTTTCCAAAAGGGTTTTAGTATCAATAATTTCCAAAAGCGAATCATAGGATCTACCTTTTTGCACAACAAATCTTAAAACAACTATGCAATTGTAAAATATTCAAAAATACTTTGGAATTTTTGCAAAAATATTTGGCGGATACAAAAGAATTGCTTATCTTTGCAACAACAAATTATAACAACAAGTAATTATGAAGCAGACAGAAGCCTATCAAAGACTCGTGGAGAAAGGTATCCGACCATCACTCCAGCGTATTGCCATCATGGATTGGCTTATTAATCATCCCACTCATCCAACTATCGAGGATGTGTACAAAGGATTAGCTGAAAGTATCCCAACATTGAGCAAGACAACCGTTTACAATACACTCAGAATGTTGAGTGAGCACAATGCGGCTCAAATGATCACAATCGATGAACATCGCGTGTGTTATGATGGAAATATTAAAAGCCACGTTCACTTCTATTGCAGAAATTGTGGCAAGGTAATTGACTTTTTCGGCGAACCTGCTCCAACAGTGGAACCAGGAAAGGAAATTGAAGGAAACATCGTATTGGAAGAACAGCTCTACTACAGAGGAATCTGTACAGAATGCGCTAAAAAAAGCGTAAAGTCACCTCTCACAGAGACTGTTCACTAATTCAAAAGACAATAATTATACAACAACTTTAAAACAAAAGCATTATGAAGAAAAAGTTTATTTGCACCGTTTGCGGTTACATTTACGAAGGTACAGAAGCACCTGAGAAGTGCCCTATCTGCAAGGCTCCAGCCAGCAAGTTCAAAGAGATGGAAGATGCAGTAGATGACGATATGACATTTGCTACCGTTCACGTTCTCGGTCAGGCATTTAAGGATAGCGTTAATGAAGACGTTATCAAGGGTTTGAAGGACCATTTCAATGGTGAGTGTGGCGAGGTAGGTATGTATCTTGCTATGGCACGCCAGGCAGATCGTGAAGGCTATCCTGAAATTGCAGAGGCTTACAAACGTTATGCCTATGAGGAGGCTGATCACGCTTCTCGTTTTGCAGAACTTCTCGGTGAGGTTTTGGGTGATACCAAGAGCAATCTCGAGGCTCGTATTGCAGCAGAGAAGGGTGCTTGTGAGGATAAGTTCCGCATTGCCAAGCTTGCTAAGGAGCAGGGTTCAGATGCTATCCACGATACCGTTCATGAGATGGCTAAGGATGAAGCCCGCCACTGTGCAGGTTTTGCAGGTCTCTACAAGAGATACTTCAAGTAATTGATTTTAAAAGACGTAACTTTAAAAATTATAATACTATTTAGTATTGTAAGTCAAGAAAACAGGAAAGCCGATTCTTGTATAGTAATATACTTGAATCGGCTTTCTTTATGTGATGATAAATATTGTTACTTTGTTTCAGGAACCAGGAACTTGTCTCCTGTTTGCTTAATAAGTTCCTTGGCATATTTCTCAGGATACCCAGGACGAACTGGGGTTGCACCTAATCCATAAGGAGTCTTCTCGAAACTGCCATCTTTTTTGGTTGGCTTGATAATCATGTCATTATACTTCACTACCATAAACTGGAAGAGCTGTTGCCAACGCGCCAACATCTGCTGTGCCTTCTCAATACCATAATTATTGAGATACTTGACAGCAGCCTGTGGATCCTGTGCATACAGTTCCTGAGCCTTAGCCTCAACACCTGGCTGTGCAGCAAAATAGCTGTTATCCAGACTATCACGAACCTCCTTCAAAGTTGGGAACATCTGGCTGTAACGAGGATAAACCATATTGCTGGTCATATTGCACACCCAGTAAGCATTCTTGAAACTGAAATTCACTGCATCTGCTCCCGGTGTGTTATAACACTCAGGACGAACTGTAGAAGAACAGTAGATTGGTGTGAACGCTACCATATTGGCATCATCATTACCAAACCAAAGAACACCGCCAATCTCTCTAGGCATCCATGAACGCATCTGGCTAACAAAAACAAAACCACTCTGCTGGGTGCTGACCGGTCGTTCGTTGAAGCACTGCTTTCCATCCACCTTAAACATCAATGGAGTTGGCCTGTAAGGCATCTGCCAGATACCACCCCCGATATCAGTGCCATCAGCAACAGAAAGAGGTGTACCCTCATAATGGTCACGCATGCAAGCCTCAACATCAGCAACACTCACCTTCTTGTTTGGAACCACCCAGAGAGGCATATCCTTCGCATTAGGATCCTTGCCCAAAGCCCAATCAAGATAAGGACTCATATCATAGAAATGATTCAAAAGAGCCCAAGCACGAGCATCGCAGAAACGACGTCCTGAGAAATCAGGCTTAGCATATGCCATTTTCCATGAGAAATCAGCATCCTTGCCCTGATACCATCCCTTACTACGAGCAAAAGAAACGACATCCTTGGCATACATCACGTTTTTCTTGTCCTTCATATTGAACTTGCCGATGCGACTCTGGTTAGCATGTGCACAAACTGCATTATCAGGAATACGGAGAGCTACCCAAACCACGCCCTTAGAACCTGGTCCCTTGCCCATCATCTCCATAATCCAAGCTTCGTTCGGATCACAGATGGTAAAGGTCTCGCCTTCTGAATTATAGCCGTAAGTATTGGCGATGGTTGTCATCACTTTAATAGCCTCACGGGCAGTCTTACTACGCTGCAGGGCAACATAAATGAGTGAACCATAGTCCATGATACCTGTAGAATCAGCCATCTCCTCACGTCCACCATAAGTAGTTTCACCGATGGTGACCTGCCATTCATTGATATTGCCAATCACATTATAAGTCTCGGCAGCCTCCGGAATCTCACCATGATATTTATTGGTATCCCAATCGTAAATCTTACGCATCTCGCCCTTAGCATGCTTACCGGCAGGAAAATGACAGAGATTTTGGAACATACCATAGTCATCGGCACTATATGAACACATCACAGATCCATCAACCGATGCTTTTTTTCCTACTATAAAGTTGGTACATGCCTCAGCCTCAGAGACACTGCCCAACATAGCTACAGCCATTATGGCTGAAGCGAAAATCTTATTCATAAATATACCTTAATTTATATATACAAAGTTTATATATACAAAAAGAGAAGAGCATTTGAATTCTTCACTCTTCCCTCTTCATTCTTCACTTATTCGCAAGCCTTGAAACTCATATCCAAGCCCTTTACACTATGTGTCAAGGCACCAACTGAGATGAAATCAACTCCCTGCTCTGCATAATCGCGGATGGTATCGTAAGTGATACCGCCAGAAGACTCAGTCTCATACTTACCTGCGATGATGTCTACTGCCTTCTTAGTATCAGGCACAGAGAAGTTATCGAGCATGATACGATTTACACCACCATGCTTCAATACCTGGTCAAGTTCATCGAAACTGCGAACCTCGATTTCAATCTTTAGGTCGAGGCCCTTCTCCTTCAGATAAGCATGGCAACGGTCGATAGCGTTATCGATACCACCAGCAAAATCGATATGGTTATCTTTCAAGAGAATCATATCAAAAAGACCAATGCGATGGTTCATACCACCACCAATCTTCACAGCCTGCTTCTCCAACATACGGAGACCTGGAGTAGTCTTACGGGTGTCAAGGATATGAGTCTTTGTACCCTCAAGACGCTTTACATACTTAGCAGTCATGGTAGCAATGCCACTCATACGCTGCATGATATTGAGCATCAAACGCTCTGTCTGGAGCAAAGAACGGGTCTTACCCTCTACAATCATTGCAATGTCACCCTTCTTAACATTGGTTCCATCCTGAAGCAACACTTCTACCTTCATGGTAGGATCGAAACGGGCAAATACCTTCTTTGCCATTTCAACACCTGCCAACACACCATCTTCCTTGATAAGCAAGTGGCTCTTACCCATGGCGTCTTCTGGGATACAACACAAAGTTGTGTGGTCGCCATCACCGATATCCTCAGCAAATGCCAAGTCTATCAACTTGTCTTCTAATTGATCTACGCTTAACATATTATTAATGTTTATGTTTAATGTTTATTGATTACTTTTCCGTTCCACAGGGCACGAAGGATGCCTTCCTCATCGCGTTCCACCCGGATTTCGCCGCCTAACCATTCGGTCATCGGCAACTCCTCACGAAACTCGAAGTAGTTCACCACCCTGCCCTCTTGTATTTCTACCACAGCCTGCTGCAATATCGAGCCATCCGGCAATATCACCTGATGGGCTCCGCATCTCCTCATTTCAGTCATATCTTAAACATCCAGACTAATTACTCGTCATCTGAATAGGTTTATCAGGCATAGAAACCGGTGCACTGGTCGGAGGCGCCAAAGCTCCATCCGGACGCGCTGGAACACTCGGACCTGGTATACGGGTCTTACGAGCTGTATCTACTTTTGCCGAATCAGAAGATGCTGCAGAAGAAGAAACCGGTGCCACCTTTTTAGGATGCATACGGATGAGACGAATCTTATTGACAAACATCAGTTTAAGAGTCGTCAAAGAACCGGCATCAGAACTGAAGCCACCCTCATTCAACATAAAGTACCCCTTTACACATTTGATTCCAAGGCTATCATTATCAGCGAGTTCTACACTATAGTGCTGAGCACTCTGAATATGAATTACAGTCTGTGCCACACTATCGTTCTTGAACTGAACAGCCAGCAAAGCGATACCATCACGCATACCATCCTGGAAGATAAACTGCGATTCGAAATCAAGACGGAACCGGTCACCCTTATGGAAAGCAGTATCAGCTTCAATTTTAAAACTGCGACTGTTGAAGCCCTCATCAGGCGAGAATACCATCGAAGTAGCATCTTTCCAGATATTGGCAGTATCGCCAACAGCAGTAAGATTGTCAAAATCACTATTTCCTGCACTGTTTCCACCCAATGCAACCACCTCTTTATCCAATCTTTCAGCCAAATCCTTATACACATCATGCAGCAATTCTGTATGGCGCATATAATAAACCATCGAACTGTCGAAGTCTGCCGAGGTGACATCATGTTTCTTCAGTACAGCCTCGCGATAAGCCAGACTATTCTTCTCACTACCACCGTCTTCGTTCTGCGCCATAGCAAGAGCGATGTGATAATCGAAGAGAATATCCGTCATCTTTCCTTTAGAGAGCACATCTCTTGGCAGCGAAGGCTTGCAAGAAGCAAAGGCTGCACAAAAGGTTACTATCCAACAGAGATAAAGAAAAGCTTTCTTCATGATTACTTGTCCTCCTTATTTTCTTGAGATTGAGACTTTATCTTTTCTTCAGCAGTTTCAATAAAAGAAGAATCTTTAACCTTCTTCTCCTTATCATCACCTCCGAGAGCTTCCAGTTCTTTTCTACAGAAAAGCAAGAGAGAAATGATGCCGACTGATACACAGGAATCTGCAAAATTGAATACAGGATCGAAGAATGTACCATGCTGTCCACCCCAGAAAGGGAACCATTCAGGCCATGTATAGGTGAAGAACGGAAAGCGGAACATATCAACCACCTTGCCCATGAGCACGGGTGCATACCCCTCGCCGAAAGGCACAAGATAAGATACATAATAAGGTGAGGCACCGGTGAAGATAAGTCCGTAGAAGATGGAATCAATCATATTGCCGATTGCACCTGTCAGAACCAGCGCCACCAAAATGATATATAACAAGCGATAGGTACCACGCTTAATGATGCGATGCAGATAAATGCTCAAAGCACAGATGGCTACCAGGCGCAACAGACTTAGCCAGAACTTGCCGATAAACGACATACCCCAAGCCATTCCGTTGTTCTCAACAAATTCGATATAAAACCAATCAGTAACACGAACAGACTCGCCAAGGCAAAAATGGGTCTTGATGTACACCTTGATAATCTGATCGATAACAAGAAGGACAACCACCATTGCCGTGACGAGCCATCCGTATTTAATTTTACTTGTTTTCTCCATTTATTACTTTTTTCTAGCCTCCTTAGAAGCTACACTCAAAGTGGCATGAGGTACAGCACGCAAACGCTCCTTAGGAATCAACTCACCTGTTTCGCGGTCAATACCATAGGTCTTGTTCTGGATACGAACCAAAGCTGCTTCCAATCCCTTGATGAACTTCTGCTGACGCTGGGCCATCTGGATGATTTCTTCCTTGCTTTGTGCTTCACTACCCTCCTCAAGAGCCTTGTAGGTTGGTGATGTATCTACCACATCATTACTGTCTGAGTGGTTCAGCTGAGCCATGCAATCATGATAAGTCTGCTTTGCCACCTTCAATTTCTCATCAATAATAGCGCGGAACTCCTCGAGCTCCTGATCGCTATAACGTAGTTTTTCGTTAGCCATAGATGTTATCTATTATGTTATTTGTTAATGTTTTTAGGAAATAAGGGCTAGAAAGTTAGAAGCAAGCAGTTTGGAAATGCTCCTAACTTCTAACTCCTAACTCCTAACTATTTAATTCTTCTCTATGAGAATGTTCAACTTAAAGTCATCAAACTCGGTCTCAACACCTGCGTTGTCACCGATTTCGATGCTGTCTGCTAATACCTGACCCTTGATGTAGTCGGCGAATGACTCGATGGCTGCGTTGGTCTCCTCATTAGGAGCCACAGTTACGTTGATGCGGTCGGTAATCTCCAGACCTGTCTCCTTGCGGAGGTTCTGGATACGGTTGATCAACTCACGAGCCATACCCTCCTTCTTCAATTCTGGGGTCAACTCTACCTCAAGCGCTACGGTCAGATTGCCCTCGTTAGATACGAGCCATCCTGGAATATCCTCAGAGATAATCTCCACGTCGGCTACCTCTACCACGGCTTCCTGTCCGTCGATATTCAATGTGATGTTGCCTGCCTTCTCAAAGGCTGCAATCTGGTCCTGATCGAGCGCTGACATCTGGGCAGCAACACCCTTCATCAGCTTGCCGAACTTCTTACCCATCACTCTAAAGTTACACTTCACCTTCTTTACGAGAATACCCTGACCCTCAATGAAGTTAACCTCCTTCACGTTCACCTCGTTCTTCAACAGTCCTGCTACTGCCTCGATGTGTGCCTTCTGTACATCATCTACTGCAGGAATCATGATCTGCTGGAGTGGCTGACGCACCTTGATGTTCACCTTGCGGCGCAAAGCCAATACCATAGAAGTAATCTTCTGGGCGATGGCCATACGCTCCTCCAGGTCGGCATCGATAGCAGCCTCATCAGCTACAGGGAACTTATCGAGATGTACGCTCTCCAACTCGCCGCCCAAGTCGTGATACAACTCGTCTGCATAGAATGGAGCGAATGGTGCCAGCAGCTTAGCCACTGTCATCAGGCAGGTATAGAGAGTCTGGTAAGCACTCAGCTTATCCTCGCTCATCTCCTTACCCCAGAAACGTTTACGGTTCAGACGAACGTACCAGTTAGAGAGGTCATCGTTGACGAAAGCATCGATGAGACGGCCTGCGCGGGTTGGATCATAGCCAGCCAACTCTCTGTCAACGCCCTTGATGAGGGTATTGAGTGAAGAGAGAATCCAGCGGTCAATCTCTGGGCGCTTCTCGAATGGCACCTGAGCAGTCTCTGCATCGAAACCATCTACATTAGCATAGAGAGCGAAGAAGCTGTAGGTATTATATAAGGTACCGAAGAACTTACGACGGGTCTCGTCCACACCATTAGGGTCGAACTTGAGGTTGTCCCAAGGCTCGCTGTTGGTCATCATATAGAAACGAACAGGATCGGCACCATACTTGTCAATCATCTCGAATGGGTTGGTTACGTTACCCACGTGCTTACTCATCTTGTTACCCTTGGCATCGAGAACGAGACCAGAAGAGATTACGTTCTTGAAGGCTACGCTATCGAATACCATGGTAGCGATGGCGTGCAGGGTGAAGAACCATCCACGGGTCTGATCCACGCCCTCATTGATGAAGTCGGCTGGATAGAACTTAGGAGGAATAGCATATCCCTCGTAGGTGCTGTGGATGAGTGCATCGCGGTCTGCCTCTGTGCCACGGGCCATCTCACCCTCGAATGGGTAGTGGAGCTGGGCGTAAGGCATTGAACCTGAATCGAACCAAACGTCGATGAGGTCGCTCTCACGATACATTGGCTTGCCCTCCTCGTTAACCAATACAATCTTGTCAACGTATGGACGGTGGAGGTCAATCTTATCATAGTTCTCCTGACTATAGTCGCCAGGAACGAAACCATTCTCCTTCAATGGGTTGCTCTGCATGATACCGGCAGCCACAGACTTCTCGATTTCAGCATAGAGTTCCTCAAGGCTGCCGATGCACTTCTCGCCACGGTTCTCGTCACGCCAGATTGGCAATGGAGTACCCCAGAAGCGGGAACGTGAAAGGTTCCAGTCGTTCAAGTTCTCGAGCCAGTTGCCGAAACGGCCTGTACCGGTGCTCTCAGGCTGCCAGTTGATGGTCTTGTTGAGTTCTACCATGCGCTCCTTGCGGGCTGTATCCTTGATAAACCAGCTATCCAATGGATAATAGAGGATAGGCTTGTCGGTACGCCAACAGTGAGGATAGTTGTGCACGTGCTTCTCGCTCTTGAAAGCCTTGCCCTCCTGCTTCAACTCGTAGCAGAGTACGATATTCAGGTCTTCAGCCTTCTCAGAAGCCTTCTTGTCCCAGACGCCATCCACATTAAACTGTGGGTCGTAGGCATTCTTCACGTAGCCGCCTGCGTGATGAGCATATGCCTCCTTGTTGACGCAAGCGTTCACGAAGTTGGCATCGAGGTCTTCGATGAGATAGAACTTACCCTGGAGGTCAACCATTGGGCGGGTCTCGCCCTTCTTATTAATAAGGTAGAGAGCTGGAATGTTGGCATCCTTAGCCACCTTGGCATCATCGGCACCGAATGTAGGAGCGATGTGAACGATACCTGTACCGTCATCGGTAGTAACGTAGTCGCCGAGGATTACGCGGAAAGCCTCACTCTCCATCTCGACGAACTGATCGCGACCATCCTCAGAAGCGAACACCTTCTCAGGATGAGCAGCAGCATATTCTGTTACGAAAGCCGGTGCGAAGAGATCAACCTTCTCGCATGGCTTTACCCATGGCAGGAGCTGCTCGTAGTGCATGCCTTCGAGGTCGGTACCCTTCATGTGGTCGACAATGCGCCAAGGGCACTGCTTCTTCTCCTTGTCGAATGGCAGGAGATCGCCTTCCTTGCACTCCTGGTCTGCCTTCAGATATGAACCTACCAAAGCCTCAGCCATCACGAGTGTCATAGGCTCGCCATTGTAGAGGTTGTAGGTCTCGATGGCAACATAGTCAATCTTAGGACCTACACAGAGAGCCACGTTTGATGGCAAAGTCCATGGTGTAGTGGTCCATGCGATGAAGTATGGCTTGCCCCACTTGGTCCACTCAGCCTTAGGATCCTTGATGAGGAACTGGGCTGTGGTGGTGAGGTCCTTAACATCGCGATAGCATCCAGGCTGGTTCAGCTCGTGAGAGCTCAAGCCTGTACCTGCACCTGGAGAGTATGGCTGGATGGTGTAACCCTTGTAGAGCAACCCCTTGTTGTAGAGCTGCTTGAGGAGCCACCAGAGAGTCTCGATATACTTGTTATCGTAGGTGATATAAGGATGATCGAGATCTACAAAGTAACCCATCTTCTCGGTCAACTCGCGCCACTCAGCGGTGAACTTCATCACGTTCTCGCGACACTTGTGGTTGTAATCCTCAGTAGAGATATACTTCTCTGAAGCCTTGTTGTCGATATCCTTCTTGGTGATGCCGAGTTCCTTCTCGACACCGAGTTCAACAGGGAGTCCGTGGGTATCCCATCCCGCCTTGCGGTGAACCTGGAAACCCTTCATGGTCTTGTATCTGTTGAATGTATCCTTGATACTACGTGCCAACACGTGGTGAATACCCGGGTGGCCATTAGCTGATGGAGGTCCCTCGAAGAAGATAAACTGAGGGCAGCCTTCACGCTCGTCGATAGACTTGTGGAAGATATCATTTTTCTCCCACGCTGCTAGTACGTCATTGTTTGTCTGAGTCAAATTCAGACCGTTGTGCTCGGCAAATTTCTTAGCCATATTATCTATTTTATTTTTATATTGTTTTTACTTTTGGGCGCAAAGTTACAAAAAAAAAAGGTTTTACCCAAAATCTTTAATATATTTTCTACTTATATATACAAAAAAGACTCCTAAATGGCTGAAAAATTGTTCTATTCAAGCCATTTAGGAGTACTTAAACCTAAAATAAATGAAATATGATAAACTAAATGTTTCTAAAAGTAATGGCGGCTAACCATTGACTACTTGATAACAAACTTCTTGCCATTGCAGATGTACATGCCTGGAGCCAGAACGTATTCTGCATCAGAAACCTTGTTTACTTCGGCTACCTTCACACCATTGATAGAGTAAATCTTCAACTTAGCAGGAGCCTTCTTGC
>OGOJ01000055.1_pt1 | contig 104181 bp, 92 predicted proteins | sample 1552601 | NCBI WGS metagenome assembly OGOJ01 (sample SAMEA2580184, study PRJEB22360) | human gut metagenome | biome: human gut; feature: human-associated habitat; material: faeces | place: Denmark | collected 2008/2010
AAGACGGAATTTTTTATGCGGAAATTTGTGCCTGGACCAGCGCAGCTGTTTTATTATTTATAAGTTATATGATTATTATACGAAAATACAAAGATTCATCGGATTCATCGGAACTCCCGGCAAAAGGCTTATAAAGATGCGCTGGCAGTGGTAAAATATATTTCATAGGATGAATGCGAAGAAAAACTTCTTGCAAATCAGCAGGTAATTAAGACGCCGATTGTCAGAAATGGTAAGCAGGCTACAGTGGGATATGAACCAACGGTTTGGAAAAGTTGGTCATAAGATTATGAACAGATTAAAAGTATTTTGGCACAGTTTGCTTTTGTTTATTGGAAGATGTGGATAGATTTTGAAATATACAAAATGTAAAATATGATAATCTGATGCGATTAATTAGTGCTATTGCAAGGGATAATCAGAATACTATGGGGGTAGAAGATGAAAATTTACGTAGATGCATCTGCAAGGTGTGATGGAGACGGTTCCGAATTTAGGCCTTTTAAAAGAATTAATGAAGCGGCAAAGATTGCGGTTGCAGGAGATGAAGTCTTAGTAAAACCGGGTATTTACAGAGAGTATGTAAATCCCGTAAACAGTGGAACAAAAGAAGCGCCTATTGTTTATAGGTCGGTGGAACCCTTAAAAGCAATTATTTCCGGTGCGGAAGAAGTTGACGCTTGGAAACTTTATAAAGGTGATGTGTGGGTGACCAGAATCAATAATGGCGTGTTTAATGGTTATAACCCATATACAACACCGGTTTATGGGGATTGGTATTTTGCCAAGGATGAAAAACATACAGGCTGTGTTTATCTGAATGACAAGGCAATGTACGAAGTGGATTCTATAGAAGCTTGTGAAAAAGCGGAAGTATATAAGCCGTCGTGGGAACAAGAGTGGAGCGTTTATAAATGGTATGCCTATGTGGAAGGTGATGAAACCGTTATATACGCTAATTTTAGAGGAAAAGATCCGCGAAAAGAAAAGGTAGAGATTAATGTGCGAAGAGAATGTTTTATGCCAAAGAAAGAGCATGTTGATTTCATTACCTTAAGTGGCTTCTTTGTAGAAAAGGCAGCTACTACATGGGCACCTCCGGCAGCGTTCCAGGATGGTATGATAAGCCCACACTGGTCATATGGCTGGATAATCGAAGACTGTGAAATTACAAACAGTAAATGTTGCGGTATTTCTCTTGGAAAATATTACGATGATGAGAATGACCATTATTTTACAAGAAAGCATATAAAAAGTCCTACACAGATGGAGAGAGATGCTGTGTGCCGCGGACAGTATCATGGTTGGCTGAAGGAAGAGATTGGCTCTCATACTGTAAGAAGATGCAATATTCATGATTGTCAGCAGACCGGAATTGTAGGAAGAATGGGCTGTGTTTTCTCAACTATCGAAGATAATCATATTCATCATATTAACAATATGATGGAGCTGGGGGGTGCGGAAATCTCAGGAATTAAACTTCATGCGGCAATTGATGTGTTGATCAGAAGAAATCATATTCATCATAACACCATGGGTATTTGGCTTGACTGGGAAGCGCAGGGAGCTCGAATTACACAAAATCTGTTACATGATAATGATGTTCCGGAAGGTTCTATTAAGTTAGAAGGCGGTATGGAAAGCCAGGATATCTTTATCGAAGTAGGTCATGGACCGACTTTGATTGATAATAATATTTTGTTGTCTAGATATGGTCTCCGTCTTGCAACAGAAGGTGTGGCGGTTGTACATAATCTTATTCTTGGTTCCACCACAGTGGTTGGAGCCGGAACAGATTGGGAAGTGGATGGAAGAAGTCAGCGTCGTTACACACCATATCACATCAGACATAGGACAGAAGTTGCTGGGATGATGACCATTCTTCATGGTGATAATAGATTCTATAACAATATATTTGTACAGTATTATCCGGTTGATAATAATGAATCAAAGGAATCTCCGTATTATCAGGTTGTAGGCAATCATGTGTGGGATGAATACCCGACATATGATGAATGGATTGCTAGATTTGATATGGATGTAGAGAAACCGGATATGGATAAGCTGGCGGTGCCGCATTTTGATCATCTGCCAATCTGGGCAAATGGTAATGCATACCTTATGGGTGCTAAAGCATGGAAAAAAGAAACAGATAAGTTTGTAGATGCCGATACGGAAGTTACAGTAGAGCTTGTGGAAAAAGATGGATTCTATGAGCTGGAAACAAATATCTACGAAATACTCGGAGATTATTCTAATGGTATTATAACAAGTGACATTTTGGGTAAAGCTTTTGAGCCGGAACAGCGTTTTGAGGAAAGAGACGAATCGGATATTATCTTTAATGTGGATTTTTATGGAAATCACAGAGGAGTATCTACTATTCCAGGACCTTTGGCGAAGTAATGACTATAAAGATTTGAAAAAATTAGAGTCCTATATTGATTATTAAAAATGAAGTACCCGCTTTCATTAGCAAAATAATAGTCTAATGAAAGAGGGTATATTTGTGATTAAAAGAATTTATAAGGATTTTATCATTGCATTTTTAAATTCTCGCGGTGAAATACCTTTTACTTTTTTGAAGGAGCGGTTAAAGGAAGAAACACTGTTAAATCCACATTCAAAAGCAATATCGATATATTTCTTGTTTTCAGTCATAAACATGGATTTTGCCAATCGGATTCTTTCTTTAGAGAATTTCAAAGGGATGATATAAATAAAGTTGCAGATATATGGTTGGATACAAATATAAAGGCACATAATTTTATCCCCGCCGAATACTGGAAAAGCAATTTCAAATCAGTAAAAGAAGCGTTGTTACTAGCAGAGGTTTATGTGTATGAGTATGATACAGAAATACAGGGTTTTATAGGGTTAAATGATGAATATGTTGAGGGCATTTTTGTTTCTGGTGAAATGCAATCGCAGGGTATAGGTAAAATTCTGCTGAATTATGCAAAGGATAAAAGGAATAAGTTGCACTTGAACGTATACCAAAAGAACGCACGGGCAATATCTTTTTATAAGAGAGAAGGATTTGAGATTCAGCATAGTGGCTTAGATGAGGCTACCGGAGAAAAAGATTATGTAATGACATGGCAACACAAATAGAAATTCCAGTTTGTCGAACTTACTCAAAATTAGCAAAGACCGCTTACATTGTGTAGGCGGTCTTGTTCTATGTTCAGATATATTTGATTTTGAACTTTCTTTTCTTGGCTGAAATCATCTTGCATAGAATATCATCAACTCCATCGGTGTATCTGCCTTGTGCTATCAGGCTGTTTTTCAAACGGATAAGTGATTGCAAAACTCTCCTGTATTCTTCATCGGAAAGATATAAATGATATTTCTGTTCTTTCAAAACAACCACCTCCTGTTACCGCAATTATATAATAAGAAAGGGCATAGAGGTAGTGTGCGATTGTCGCTTGCCCATCCCTAAATGAACGAATTAACAGGGTAACGACCGCCTTTTCCATTAGCAGAAATTTTTCTCGATTTTTGCTGCAATTAGCAGAGAGGACATTTTCATTAGCAAAACGGCGATTTTTTGCTAATTTTTATTAGCAAGCCGTACACCTGAAAGGCGGACGACATTAGTCCTAATTTCCATTAGCTGACGGAGAATTTGCTAATGAAAATCTGTGAATTTCACGATTTTTCTCTTTTCCCGTAAAAATGAAAAAACGCCGGAAACCCTTGATTTTACTGGGTTTTCCGGCGGAGTTTTTGGCGTCCCAGAGGGGATTCGAACCTCCGACCTACCGCTTAGGAGGCGGTCGCTCTATCCAACTGAGCTACTGAGACAGATTTTTTCTATGTCATATTATATATTATAGGTATTTCATTGTCAATCACAAAAAGAAAATGCCCTCTGAGGCACGGCATCAGGGGGTCTGAATCGGCGTGAAAATACTTATCTTTATTATATATTATAATATAGATAATATTATACCTATTATATATATGATTTTTTCAGAAGTTTATTCAAAAAAGGTTACAAAAGTTAAGTCTATATATTGACATGAAAATGCCATATTACGGCAAAACTACACAATATATTGTTGTTTTAAAATTTCCAGTTCTAAAAAGTTACAAAATTATAAAGAAGCTGGTTGCGATTTCTTTTAAAATGCCCAAAAAAACACTTTAACACAATAAATCGTTAAAACAAAAAACCACAAGATGTTGGGTTTGCATAAAAGTTACAGTGATGTAACCTTTTGGTGTCTTGTGCAAAGTGCACAAAAAAGCCGATTTATTCGGCTTGACACATTATGCAAAAATAACTATAATGCCAAAAGCTTGAGAAATACTAAAGGCAGAGCAGCGTGTGTTCTAATAAAACACAGGCTCTGAAGGCGGAAAAATTCCGCCGGCGGAATCATTATGAACGGCTTTCGGCAGTTCAAATACAAAATGATTGCGCTAACATTCAGCACAGCCAATATTATGGCTCAAGTGCAAACAAAGGAGATTAAGATGATTAATGAATCAAACGCTTCGCCGTTCAAACATGTAACAAAAGCAGTGGCGACAGCGGTAATCGCGTTCGTGCTTATCTTCTGCATATTTGCCACAACCGCATTCGCAGGCATGGCAGCGCAGTATAATGTTGTTATTGATGATAACGGCAAGCAGTTCACGGTCGCGACGGAAGAAACAGAACCTATCGAAATCCTTAATGAGGCAAACATTACTCTCGGCGCTAATGACAGGCTCAATATAGCGGGCTTCACAGCGGGCGAGGGCGGCACCATAGTGGTGGACAGATTAAATACCGTAAATATCCAGCTCGGCGATATTATCACGCCGTATGATGTTTACGCAGATACCGTAGGCGAGGCTCTTGCCGAGATCGGTATTCAGGGAATCAACAGCGCTGTCAACTATCAGAATGACGAAGCTGTTGTAAACGGAATGGTAATTTTGGTTTCCGCTCCTATTAAGGTATCCGTTTCTGCGGATGGCGAAACATATAATATAAATGTTTCCGGCGGTACGGTTGAAGATATTATTTCTCTTGCAGGCATAACCCTCGGCGGCAGTGACTACACAGAGCCGGCATCAGATACCGAGGTAACGGACGGTATGCAGATTACCGTTTACAGAATGGAAACAAAGACCGTAACCGTAACGGAAACAATTGATTATGATACTACCACAAAAACCGATTCTTCAATGGAGATCGGCGATTCAAGAATTGAGACCGAGGGTGTTGACGGCGAAAGGCTTGTTACCTATAAGATAACTTATGTTAACGGCGAAGAGCAGTCAAGAGAGGAGCTTTCCTCAGCTGTTACAAAAGAGCCTGTAACAGAGGTTAAATATGTAGGCACAAAGGCCGCTGATGTTACACCAAACGGTGTGCAGAGCAAAAACGGCTATACACTTGGTCAGAAAATCAAGGGTAAATACACACATTACTGCTCCTGCGCAAAATGCTGCGGCAAGTCAAACGGCGTAACGGCATCAGGTAAAAAAGTATATACAGGAATGCCAAACCCGTATTATGTTGCGTGCAACTGGCTTCCGCTTGGCTCAGTAATCAATGTGGACGGTACTAACTACACGGTAGTTGACCGCGGCGGCAGCAGACTTTCACAGACGGGCAGAATAGATATCTATACTCCCGAAGGTCATGCGGCGGCATTAAAGGGCGGCACAGGCAGCTGCGATATCACAATCGTGCGTCTGGGCTGGTAACAGTAATATTATAAAAAAGTATTTCTTTATGCTTGACAATAAGTCAGAACTTTGATATTATAACTACAAATAAACTAAATACCCTAAACCGATGAGGCGGAGATAAAAGCAGGATACGAACTCACAGAGAGCCGCGGCAGCTGGAAAGCGGCAGTAAACGGCTTGCTAAATGGACCGCTGAGGGTGCGTTCAAAGGCATTTTTGCCGAGTATCACGCAACGCGAGGTCTGCGTCAGTGGCCGGAGGTATGTTGGTACCTTGCAGAGAGTGCGGATTTCTATCCGCAAAACGGGGTGGCACCGCGAATTTATTCGTCCCCGGCAGTATATTGCTATGCAGTATACTGCCGGGGCTTTTTGTTTTTCAGCGGCCTTTTCTCTGCAAAATTCAAATTTTACGGAGGAGATTTTATGGCTGTTTATCCGTCAATGGAGCAGGCTGTAAAACAGGCACGCAATTTCGGTTCGGTGCCTGTTTACAGCGAGTTAAAAACAGATACGGCTCCCGCAGAGGCACTGCTGAAATTCAAAAATGTAAGCTCTCACTGCTATATGCTGGAATCGTGCGAGGACAGAGAAAACCACGGCAGATACACTTTTGTGGGGTATGACCCGAAGCTTGAAATAAGCTGCCGCAATTATGAGGTCAAAATTACAGACGCTTTCGGCGTGCGCCGTTTCAGCTCAAGTCCTCAGAAATATATCAGGCAGATACTTGAGGATTACAGAAGCCCCAAAAATGATGCGCTTCCCGATTTTACGGGCGGGCTGGTAGGATTTTTCGGCTATGATTACGCAAGATACTCAGTTAAAGGATTTGAGCCGCAGTCACAGGATGACGCTCATTTCAAAGATGTTGACCTGATGCTGTTTGATAAGGTGCTTGCGTTTGACAACAAAAAAGGCACGGTATTCCTGATAGCCAATATGAGAACAGATGAACCGCAGGCAAATTATAAAGCGGCGTGCAGAGAAATTGAGATAATGCGCGGAATACTTGAAAACGGCGAGCCCGCACGGCTCAAAAAACCGCGCCTTAAATCCGCTATGAAACCGCTTTTTGACGCGGATCAATACGGTGAAATGGTGCTCAAAGCTAAGAAGCACATAAAGGAAGGCGATATTTTTCAGGTTGTCCTTTCAAACCGATATGAGGCGGAATTTGAAGGATCGCTGTTTTACACGTACAGAGAACTCTGCAGGCTGAACCCAAGTCCTTATATGTTTTACTTTTCTTCGGGTGATATAGAGCTTGCGGGCGCGTCTCCCGAAACGCTTGTAAAACTCAAAGACGGCAGGCTTTTCACCTACCCCCTTGCGGGTACAAGAAAAAGAGGTGCTGACGAGAGTGAGGACGAAAAACTTCAAAAAGAACTGCTTGAGGACGAAAAAGAACTTGCGGAGCACAATATGCTTGTTGACCTCGGCAGAAACGATTTGGGAAAGATAAGCAAATTCGGCAGTGTAAAAGTTCAGAAATATATGAACATTCTGAAATTCAGCCACGTAATGCACATCGGTTCCGAAGTTACCTCGGAAATTGACAACGGCTATGACGCTGTTGACGCCGTTGATGCAGTGCTTCCCGCAGGCACACTTTCGGGCGCGCCTAAGCTCAGGGCAATGCAGATAATTGACAGCCTTGAAAACAACAGGCGCGGAATTTACGGCGGCGGTGCAGGATATATAGATTTTTCAGGAAATCTTGATATCTGTATTGCAATAAGGCTTGCCTACGCCAAAAAAGGGCACGTTTATGTGCGCTCGGGAGCAGGTATAGTAGCAGATTCAGTGCCCGAAAAGGAAAATGCCGAATGTAAAAACAAGGCACGTGCCGTCCTGAAGGCGCTTGAAATAAGCGGAGGTGAGAGCGATGGTACTGCTGATTGATAATTACGATTCGTTCTCATACAATCTTTACCAGCTTGCGGGCGCTTTAGGAAAAGAAATAAAGGTTGTAAAAAATAATGAGATAACGCTTAAAGAGATAGATAAATTAAACCCGTCGCACATAATAATCTCACCCGGTCCCGGCGCACCGAAAGACGCGGGGATTTCGGAGGAGACAGTGCGATGGCGTTCCGGAAAATCAAAAATACTTGGAGTATGCCTTGGCCATCAGGCCATATGCGAAGCTTTCGGAGGCAGGATAACCTACGCAAAGCAGCTTATGCACGGCAGACAGTGCGAATGTGAAAAAGTAGCAGACAGCGCAATATTCAGAGGTTTGCCTCAGAAATTTGCGGCGGCGCGTTATCATTCGCTTGCGGCAGACGGTGCGTCGCTCCCCGATTGCCTCAGAGTAACGGCATACGCAGATGATGAAATTATGGCGGTAGAACACACCCGCTATCCGATTTACGGATTACAGTTTCACCCCGAGTCGGTGCTTACACCGCTCGGCGGCAAGATTATTGAGAATTTTCTGGAGGACAGTTATGATTAAAACATTACTTTCAAAGGTAGCCTCAAAAGAGGACCTTTCATATAACGAAGCAAAAACAGCAGTTGAAGAGATAATGAGCGGCAATTGCACGCCTGAAATTGTTTCCGCTTTCCTTACGGCTCTTGCCATGAAGGGTGAAACGGATGAGGAGATTGCAGGCTGTGCGGACGGTATGCGAAGCAGAGCGCTCAAAATGGATACGGACTGCGAAACACTTGATATAGTAGGCACGGGCGGCGATAAGTCGCAGAGCTTTAACATTTCCACCACAGCGGCATTCGTGCTTGCGGGTGCAGGTGTAAAGATTGCAAAGCACGGAAACCGTGCGGCGTCATCAAGCAGCGGAGCGGCGGACTGCCTTGAGGCTCTCGGCGTAAACATTACGGCTCAGCCCGAAGTTATGGAAAAAGCGCTTGAGCAGGATAATATCAGTTTCCTTTTTGCTCAGAAATACCACAGCGCAATGAAATATGTCGGCCCCGTCAGAAAAGAGATAGGCATCAGAACGGTGTTTAATATTCTCGGTCCCCTTACAAATCCCGCAGGGGCGAAAATGATGGTGCTCGGCGTTTTCAGCAGAAATTTTGTTGAAAAAGTGGCTAATGCCCTCGTAAAGCTCGGCGTAACCGATGCGCTTGTCGTATACGGCAATGATTGCCTTGATGAAGTCAGCGCCTGCGGCGAAACGAGTGTGGCGGAGGTCAGAAACGGCGATATAGAGTATTACAATATTACGCCCGAGGATTTCGGCTATGAGAGATGCAGTAAGGAAGAGCTCAGGGGCGGCACCCCCGCAGAGAATGCCGCTATAACAAAAGATGTGCTTTCGGGCGGCGGCACTTATGCTCAGAGGCTTGCCGTAATAATGAATGCCGGTGCAGGCATATATGTTGCTCAGAAAGGCGGCATAACACTTGCTCAGGCAATGAAAGAAGCGGAAAAGGCAATAGATTCCAAAAAAGCGTTAAAGGCGCTTGAGGATTTTGTAAGGATAACAAATGAGTAAGGATATTCTGAACATCATTGCCGAAAACACACGGCAGAAATATGAACTGATAATGAAAGAAAAGCCGTACACCGCAGTAAAGGCACAGGCGTTAAGTCTTAAAAAAGGCGGCTTTGAGTTTGAAAAGGCAATAGCCAAAAACGGACTTTCTTTTATCTGCGAAGTCAAAAAAGCAAGCCCGTCAAAAGGCGTGATAAGTGAAGATTTCCCCTATCTTGAAACAGCGCTCAAATATGAGGCGGCAGGCGCTGACTGCATTTCCTGCCTTACGGAGCCGAAATGGTTTATGGGCTGTGACAGGTATCTGAGCGAGATCGTTTCTGCTGTGAATATCCCCGTATTGAGAAAGGATTTTACGGTGTGCGATTATCAGATATACGAGGCAAAGCTGCTCGGCGCTTCAGCTGTACTGCTGATATGCTCGCTTCTTGACGAAAAAACGCTTATGGAGTATATTGATATCTGCGACTCCCTCGGTATGAGCGCTCTTGTTGAGGCGCACGATGAGAGCGAAATAAACACAGCTCTCAGAGCGGGCGCAAGAATGGTCGGTGTGAACAACAGAAATCTGCGTGATTTTTCGGTTGATACTCAAAATTCAGCAAGGCTAAGGGCGGCAGTGCCTAACGGCGTGCTTTTCGTATCTGAAAGCGGTGTGAAAACACGGCAGGACGTGGAGAATATAGAAAAAAGCGGCGCAGACGCCGTGCTCATAGGCGAAACGCTTATGAGGGCAGACGATACAGGCGCAAAGATGAGGGAACTTAAAGGTGGCAAAGATTAAGATTTGCGGAATGCGCAGGGATGAGGATATTGATTTTGCAAATTCACTTCATCCCGATTATATAGGCTTTGTGCTGACGGAGGGTTTCAGACGAAGTATAACTCCCGAAACGGCGGCGAGGCTTAAAAAAAGGCTCGGCGGCGGTATAAAGGCGGTCGGCGTTTTCGTGAATGACAGCGCAGACAAAATTAATTTACTTTTTGAGAGAAATGTGATAGACATTGCGCAGCTTCACGGCGATGAAAGCCCCGAATACTGCAAAATGATAAAAGCGCCCATTATAAAATATTTCAACTGCTCACACGGCGAGCCAGATGATTTGGATAAATATGACGTTGAATATTTTCTGCTTGATTCGGGCACAGGCACGGGCAGGGCGTTTGACTGGAGCAATATTCCCAAAACAGATAAACCGTTTTTCCTTGCGGGCGGAATATCCGAAAGCAATGTGAAACAGGCAATAGATACGGCAAAGCCGTTTGCAGTGGATGTTTCTTCCTCCGTTGAAACAAACGGTTATAAAGATTATAAAAAAATGAAAAGATTTATGGAGATGGCAAGATATGAGTAAAGGCAGATTCGGAATACACGGCGGGCAGTATATACCCGAAACACTTATGAATGAGGTTATAAACCTTGAAAAGCAGTATGAGCATTATAAAAATGACCCCGAGTTTGTGGAGGAACTGAACACCCTTTTGAGGGATTACGCAAACCGCCCCTCACTGCTTTATTACGCGGAGAATATGACTAAAGATTTGGGCGGCGCTAAAATTTATTTTAAGCGTGAAGATTTAAATCACACAGGCGCACACAAGATAAACAATGTTCTGGGTCAGTGCCTGCTTGCCAAAAAAATGGGCAAAACGAGGGTTATAGCCGAAACGGGAGCAGGTCAGCACGGCGTTGCAACCGCAACGGCGGCGGCGCTCATGGGTCTTGAGTGTGAGATATTTATGGGTAAAAAGGATACTCAGAGGCAGGCGCTCAACTGCTACCGCATGGAACTTCTCGGCGCAAAGGTGCATCCTGTTGAAACAGGCACCCAGACGCTCAAGGACGCCGTAAACGAAGCTATGCGTGAGTGGGTGTCAAGAGTGGACGATACACTGTATGTGCTCGGTTCTGTAATGGGCCCGCACCCGTTCCCCACTATTGTTCGTGATTTTCAGAGCGTTATAAGCCGTGAGGCCCGTGAGCAGATACTTGAAAAAGAGGGCAGGCTTCCAAACGCTGTTGTGGCGTGTGTAGGCGGCGGCTCAAACGCTATCGGTATGTTCTATAACTTCATAAATGACAAGGACGTTGCTCTTATAGGCTGTGAAGCGGCGGGCAGAGGAATTGACACTAAAGAGACTGCCGCTACCATGGCAACGGGCACGCTCGGCGTTTTCCACGGCATGAAGTCATATTTCTGTCAGGATGAATACGGCCAGATTGCACCCGTTTACAGCATTTCGGCGGGCCTTGATTATCCCGGCGTAGGCCCTGAACACGCAAATCTCAAGGATATCGGCAGAGCACAGTACGTTGCCATAACAGATGATGAGGCGGTAAACGCATTCGAGTATATTGCCAAAACAGAGGGTATAATCTGCGCCATTGAAAGCGCTCACGCCGTGGCACATGTAATGAAACTTGCGCCGCAGATGAGCAAGGACGATATTATTATCTGCTGCCTTTCGGGCAGAGGCGACAAGGATGTTGCCGCTATTGCAAGATACAGGGGGAAAGAGATATATGAGTAATATTTCAAAGGCTTTTGAAAAGTCCAAAGCATTTATAGGTTTTGTTACGGCGGGCGATCCCGATCTTGAAACAAGCAAAGAAGTAATGATACAAATGGCGCGTGGCGGCTGTGATCTTATCGAGATAGGCATTCCGTTTTCAGACCCCATTGCGGAGGGCCCTGTTATTCAGGAGGCAGACCTGCGCTCGCTTCAGGCGGGAACTACAACGGATAAAGTGATAGACCTTGCGGCAGAGGTTTCAAAGGAAATCGATGTGCCGCTTGTGTTTATGACTTATCTTAATGTGCTCTTTAAATACGGATATGATAAGTTCCTTAAAAGAGCAAGCGAAAGCGGTATCTCCGGCGTTATCGTTCCCGATTTGCCGTATGAGGAAAAGGAAGAACTCAGCAGTGTTGCGGATAAATACGGCATTGACGTTATCTCTCTTATAGCTCCCACAAGCGAAAGCAGAATACAGATGATAGCAAAGGACGCAAAGGGCTTTATTTATGAGGTGTCCTCCCTCGGCGTTACAGGTATGAGAAGTGAGATAAAAACAGACCTTAAATCTATTACCGATGCGGTTAAGGCGGTTACGGATGTGCCTGTTGCAGTCGGCTTCGGAATAAACACACCGCAGCAGGCGGCTGATGTCTGCAAGTATGCGGACGGCATTATAGTGGGCTCGGCAATCGTTGAAATAGTTGCCGAAAACGGCAAAAACGCTCCCCAGAAAGTTTATGAATACGTAAAATCCATGAAAGACGCCATAAGGGGAGCAAACGCATAAAAACATATACTCGGAAAACGGGTTTTGATACCCTGTTTCGGGTATAAAAACAAAACCGAAAAATTCAACAGTCTTAAAAATTACACCCTGAAGCGAAAGCTTCGGGGTGTTTTTGTTTTTATGTTGACGTGCAGTGAAAGCGTGTGTAATATCAGTAATCGAAACGGCTATCCGCGGTTATTCCGCGGCGGCCGTCTTTTAATTTAAGCCTTGCCGTCGGCGGACGGCACGGCGCGCCCTGTACGCATGCGCAAAAGCGCGGCGGCGTTTCCGCGGGAGTACGGTTGCGGGCGTTATCCTGCCATGGGGCGGCGGCAGGGTAAGGGCGTTTGCGGTATTAACTTATTTTTCGCGCATTCATAGAATGTCATGGGCGGATATATCCGCCCCCGCGCAAAACAAAAATACCGTTCCGCCTTAGAAAAAAGCGGGGTCTGCCCGGCGCCGTTGCGGCTGCGGGTAAGCCCTCTTGAAGGGGAAACGGAGTATGATTATAGAGATTGAGGTCAGCGGACAGCGGCAGTCGATAGTCAGCGCCGCATATTCCGCTCAGCACAGTGAAAACTGCCTTGAATGTTCGTTCAGTTTCACTACCCCCGAATGGCAGGGCCTTGTAAAAACGGCTCATTTCAAGTCCGATTCGGGCGGGGATGTATACAGCGTTGTCCTTAATGATGACAGATGCATTGTTCCTTCAGCAGTGCTTGAGGAGGACGGATATTTCAGCTTTTCCGTTGTAGGTGAAAAGGAAGATTACAGGATAACCACTGCCGCTGTTTCCGTGCTGAACAGAAAAGCAGTATACGGCGGCGAACCTCAGCAGGAGCCGGAGGAAACTCAATATCAGCAGATTGTTGCCCTTGCGGCGGATGCTGTTTCGGCGGCAGAGAGCGCGCGGTCTCTTGCGGCTCAGCTTAAATCCGATGCGGACAGCGGCAAGTTCAAAGGAGAAAAGGGCGATAAGGGTGACCCGGGTGAACAAGGCCCGCAGGGTGAGAAAGGCGACCCAGGCGCACAGGGCCCTCAGGGTGAAAAAGGCGACACGGGTGCACAGGGCCCTCAGGGTGAAAAGGGCGATACAGGCGAGCAAGGCCCGCAGGGTGAAAAGGGCGATACAGGCGAGCAGGGCCCGGCGGGAAATGACGGAGAGGCGGCAACTATAACTGTCGGCTCTGTAACCACAGCCCAGCCGGGAACTTCCGCCGCCGTAAGCAACAGCGGTACTCCTAATGCTGCCGTGCTGGATTTTGTTATTCCGCAGGGCGAAAAAGGAGACGGTGCTTTCACAAGCATTAAGCCCGGTACTGAGAAAGAGCCGTATATAATTCAGAAATACGGTTATTATTGCACTACCGGAGTCGGCTGGGTTCAGGTTGGAGCTCAGGGGCAGGAGGCTTCCGTTATATCGGAGCTTGATTTTTATAAGCCTTTTTACTGCGCCACCAACACATTGATAATCTTCGGTATGTCAAACGAATATAACGATGTGAATCGGGCGTTCACATATATAATCTCGATAGGTGATGATATAAAAGTGAGCGTGTCACCCGTGAGCGGCGGCGATAAAGAGCCTTATAGTTATTCGTTTGATGAAGTTGTTTTAAACCTTATGGCTTTTGTAAACAGTTTTCGACCCATTATCAATGAAGGACAAAACGCCTTAAACAAAATAGTTGTTGTTGACAGCTTTGACAGCAGTCACAGAGTGTTTACGTTTTCGGTCAGGGATGCGGATTTTGAACTTAGCGATGAAAGCACATTCCCTGTTCAGAACAAAGCGGTGAAAAAAGCGCTTGCCGCTATTGAAAGCGAGATACCTGTTTTAAATAATTGGCAGACCATTGCGGATATAACAACCGATGAAGATATTTCTGAAATTGAGATAACTCAGGATGCACAGGGAAACCCTTTCAGCGTTGAAAACATTCTTATTCTTGTAAGAGGAAAGGGCAGTGCGGCTAACAACAGCGCAGAAGAGTGCAGGCTTTGCGTCAACAGCGAAAGCGAAGAATATATCTCCCTGCCGCATCAGCAGATCTTTCAGCCTGAGGGCGGCAGTTTTTCAAGCATAATAAGGCTTACGGCGCTTACGGAAAAAGATGCTTTTTACAGTTATTCGGGTGTGCCGCAGGATACGCTTAACACTGACAGCTCTTTGAGCTCAGCAGTGCGGGGAGAAGGAATATCCCATTTTGCAGGCGGAAAAAAGATGAACTGCATAAAGATTGCCGCAAATGCAGAGGGATATGTTCTCGGAGCAGGCAGTGCTGTTCAGGTATGGGGGTGCTGATTTGAAAAAGTATGTTAACGGCTGTTATGTTGAAACAGCGGCGCAGGATTCGGAAAAATGCAAAAACCTGCCCGTTGATTACCGGTCAAAAATAGAAGAACTTAAAACGGAACTTTGCGAAACTGATTATAAATGCCTGAAATTTGCGGACGGCGCCCTCAGCGAGGATGAATACGCTCCTGTTCGTGAGCGTCGAAAACTGCTGCGAGACAAAATAAATGCCATGCAAATGCTGGCGGAACTGCAGGGCGGTGAATAGTATGGAATGGACTGTTGTAACTGTTATGATAGCCATTGCGGGGCTTATGGGCACTGTTGCACTGCCGCTCACAAAAAACACAAAGGCAATGACTCAGCTAAGCGAAAAAATAAATCATCTTGTGTTCAGGATGGAAAAGGACGAGGGCGAACTGAGCGAGTTTAAAAGCAAGGCGGCTGATAAGCACAGGCTCATTTTTGAAAGGCTCAGCGAACACCAGAAAAGTCTGATAAATCACGAGGGCAGAATTTATGCCCTTGAAAGAAAGGGAGATCAGTTTGAAGGAATGGATTAAAAACAAGTTCCTGCCGTGGTTCAAAGCGGCGGGACTCAGAGCAGTAAGAACTATGGCTCAGTCCGCAGTTGCGGGTATAGGCACAACGGCAATGACGCTCGGTCAGGTAAACTGGGAAATGGTTGCGTCAGCGGCTGTTCTTTCGGGAGTGCTTTCTCTGTTAACTTCCGTAATCAGCCTGCCTGAACTCAAGGCGGCGGAAACAAATACCTCCGATACCACGGAGGCGAATGTATGAATTACAGCGAATTTGTGGCGGCGTATAACGGAAAGGCAACGGATTATGACGGAGTTTACGGCGCACAGTGTGTTGATCTTATAAAGCTTTATCTTGACAAAGTGTTTGGTATCAAGCCCGGTTCATGGGGCGACGCTATGTATTACTGGCTTGATTATCCTAAACACACAGAACTTGTAAAAGCGTTTGACAGGATAAGCAACACCGCGTCATTTATTCCCTTAAAGGGAGACATTATGGTGTGGAACGGCAAAAAAGGCGGCGGTTCAGGCCATATTGCCATCTGCACGGGAGAGGGCACCGTTTCGTATTTCTATTCCTATGACCAGAACTGGAACGGCAAGGAAATGAGCAGAATTAAACATGATTATGATGATGTTTACGGGGTGCTCCGCCCGAAAGACCGCAGCAAGGTGGAAGACAGCGCGGCTTCAGCCAATTCGGTTGGTTCGTATGTTCCTTCCGTAAAGTGGCAGAACGGCTCAACAACGGAAAAGGTTTATGCGCGCAGTGATTTTAAGGAGGAGATAGGTTCTCTTTCTCCGCGTGAAACCGCAAAATGCTTTGGCAAAAAAGGCAGCGGCTACTGCGTTCAGTATGATCTTGACGGCACGGATAAGCACAAGGTCGGTTTCGTAAAATATGCCGGCGGTGTAACTAATGCGCCGTCAGGCGGCAGAAGCTATAAAAACGGCTCAACTGTTGAAACGGTCTATACCGATACGGCAAAGAAATCAAAGGCGGGAAGCCTTGACGTGAATGAAGCGTGCCTTTGCCCCACAAAAACGGACGGCATGTACCTTGTTATCTATAAGGTAAACGGCACAAGCGCCTATAAATGCGGATTTACCGTTTATGACGGCGGAGTGGAATGAATTATTTAGCCGAGCGGCTGTAAAAAACAAGAAATAAAAAGCCCCGCGCAGGCGGGGCGTACATAAGTATTATAAAATGAATGCGCCGGGAGTTATTCCTCCGGCGCATTTTCTGAAATTATTCCGTGCAGAAGCACGTTGATAAGTCTTCCGTAAAGATCTAAAAGGTCTTCGCTCATTTTATTAGCGTGAGCATAGTTGCCTTTAAGCTGAGTAGTAACAATTTTATGCATATCGTTCAGGAACAAGCTGTCATAAACAACTTTCATTACTTCAAGAAGTTCACTGTCTGATAAGTTCTTTTTTATATTTGCCGTGTGCAGAATCTCCATGGTCTTTGTGTTAAGACTTGCGTTAAACTGAGCCCTCAGCGGGTGAAAAGCCTTTCTGAATTCATAATCGATGTTAGAAAATAAATAATAAACTATCATTGAATATTCGGGATGATCAATCCAATAGTTTATTCTTTCAGAGTAGTAGCGTTTCAGATTTTCTTCAAGAGATTTGTTTGCGTCCACCTCAAAGCTTTCTATCTCTTTGCATATATCGTCAACGATATAGCCTGATACAACGATAAAAAGGTCGTCTTTAGAAGAAAAATAGTGATAGAATTTTCCTTTGGAAATATTGTTTTCACGGCACAGTTCGTTTATGGATATATCCGGGCTTCCTGATTTTGTATAAAGTTTTATCGCCGCGTTTATTATTTCGGTTATGCTTTTTTTGCTTTTTTCGGCTCTTTTCAATTTGAAACCCTCCTGATTTAACCTGAAAGTAGATTATGGAAAAATTATAACATGCTGTTCTGCTTTTTGCAAATCATTTCTGATTTTTGTATGATTTTGAAAAAATTGATAATATTTTTCGATTTCAAAAGGAGCGTATTTTTATTGATTATATGCTTGCTGTTTTAACGGTCTGTTTTTATAAAATTCGAAACATTGAATTGTATTGAGCTTGAAAACGGCTTGAAACAGGCAAAAATTGCAAAAAAATAAAAATTGTTATTGATAATTTTATTGTATATGATAAAATTGAAATGCAAGGCGGTCTGTTTTTTTGTGATCCGTTTAATATACCAACCTTAATGTTTCGGGTATCTCCAACCTTTAAACCGCCTTGCGCTTTGGTAATGCACATTTTATCTCCGTTTCTAAATAGAGAAACCGTCTCCAGCATATTCTGCGGCAGGCGGCTTTCTTTTTGTTATATTTATTCGTTTTGAGTTCCGTTTATCAGATTTTCTATTTTTTTGCAGCTCTGAGCAAATCGGCGCTGGCTGATCATAAACACAAGCGCATCGCCCGTCTGCAGTTTTGTGTTGCCCTTGGGGGTTATAGGCGTTTCGCCTCTTTCAACGGAAACTATAACGCAGTGTTTGCCCCAGTCAAGTTCGGCAATCGTTTTGCCGTCGGCGGGGCTTCCTGTGGGTATTACATATGTTTTTAAAACTTTCTCGCTCTTTTTGACTTCTGCCTTGGCGTTTTCTCCGTCGGCTATTCTTTCAAGCAAAGCGGCGTAGAAAGGCGTGCTTCCTAACGAATTTGCAACTGCGTAGGATATCAGACTTACAACGGCAAGCGGCAGAAGCGTATTTATATTGCCCGTTATTTCAAAAACAAGAATTATACCCGTAACAGGAGCGCGAACAATAGAAGCAAACAGCCCTGCCATTCCGAGCACGGCAAAATCTTCCCACAGAGCAGTGTCTAATCCGCAAATCGCAATCGCGCCCTGAGCAAATGCGGCACCACCGTATGCGCCTAAAATGCACATGGGATAGAGCGTGCCGCCCGGAGCTGAGGAACAAAAACTGAATGCCCCAAAGATAAATTTTGCGGCAAATAATCCCAGCACAACAAGTGTTTCGGGGCGCTCCTCAATAAGAAGCTGTGCCATGCTGTGCCCTCCGCAGAGCACTTGGGGCAAAATCAGCCCCACAATTCCGCTTACTGCAAATACAAACGCAAATTTTATCCACTGAGGTATTTTTTTGAGCTTGGCAAAGAAATCACGGCACGCAATCATAAATACATTATAAAATGCGCCGAAAAGACCTGCAAGCACACCGAATATTATGAGCAGCCAGTACCACCTGAGAGGTATAGTCTCCGACTGATAGTTGAAAACTGTGTCCTGCCCGAAAAAAATCTTTGAAATAAAATCGGCAACTACAGCGGCAACTATTGCCATGCACAGAACAGCTTTGTCAAATGTTCTGTAAATTTCTTCAAGGACAAACATAACCCCGGATATCGGCGCGTTGAATGCCGCGGCAAGTCCTGCGCCCGCACCTGAACTGAGCATTCTCAGCTCGGTTGTTTTGTCCGCACGGGTTATTCTTGCAGCGCCCTTTGCCGCCATTGCGCCGAACTGAACGCTCGGGCCCTCCCTGCCGAGACTAAGCCCTGAAAATACGGAAACGGTACTTCCCACAAGTTTTGCAATGATAACTTTCCACCAGCTTGGTGACAAAAGTCCCTTCACTTCGGCGTTTACCTGCGGTATGCCGCTGCTTGCGGCATCCGGTACAAGCTTTATTATTTTGGCAACTATTATGCCAAGCACGGCAAGTGCCGCTATCCACAGCGCGGATTTAACTGGGCTGCCTTTTACGGCGTCTATTATAATGTATAGGTACTCTTCCGCTTTAGAAAGCAAAAAGCGAAACAGTACACAGACAAGCCCCGCCGCTGCTCCTGCCTCGGCTCCTCTTATTATCAGCAGAAAGTCCTCGTAATTTTTGTGTTTGAGTTTTCTGAGTGTGCTTCTCTCTTTTTTATCCATGATACACCTTTCGTAATGCGGTTTTAACATTTAGTTTATATATCAATTTTAACACATAAAGTGGTGATTGCAATAATAAACTTAATTTGTGCAGTGTTGTTTCAGCATGTTATGTTAATGCTCAGTTTACAAATTTCATAATTATTTTAAAAAAATGTTGAAAAAGTGTTTCAAATAGGTTATTATTATATGGCAAGGGGGAATACTAACCATGAAAGCAAAATCAGGACTTGATATTTTTAATTCAATTTTGGCAGTAGCATTAGTAGTTGTAATAGTTGTACTTGCGCTTGTTATGGGCGTGTTCAAAAAAGGCGGCGCTTATGAAGCAGCTCCCGTTGATGCTAATTCTTCAGAAGATGCAGTTGTTATTGATGAATTTGCAGAAGGCACTTACGGCGGCAAGGAGTTCACATCTGTTGAGGATGTTGTAAATTATTACGTAGAGTGCTATAACTACACAAAAACTCTTACCGCTCAGTATAATGACAACGGCACAACCGCTACATATTATAAACTGTTAGGTATGGAAGACCTTAAAGTTGAAAACATTATGGTAGAGGGCAAGTCAAACGATCTTATCAATCAGCTTGTTCCCACAGTTGTCGGCGGCCTCTTCACAGGCGGTCTTAAAGGACTTCCGCCATGCGGAAATATATCTCCCACTTCTGATACAGTTACGGATTCAAACATTGATGTTACAAAATCCCTCCTTACTGCGGAAGATGTTCTCATGGCAAATGTTGTTGATAACGGTGACGGTACTATTAATATTACTATCCAGCCTAAGGCTGTTGAGCTTTCAATGCCTGCACAGGATGCTCAGGGTCATTTCTTCAACACACTCGGCGATATTTCATCAACTGTTGAATCTATTGATCAGCTTTCTTTCTCAACCGGTACAATAAACGATAACTTCGTTGTTACATACAAGGGCGGTTCAGGTACCGTTACTATTAATACTGCAACTAACGAGATCGTTTCCGGTGAATACACAATGAAAGTTCACGTAGATGTTTCTCATGCAAATGTACTTGTTCTTAAAGACAAGAGTGCGTCTCTTGATATTATCTACACAAATACTTTCCCTGCTACCAATGAGCAGTTAAATGAAAAAGGCGTAATTCCTGCATAAACAAAATAGTTAAAAGCGGCAATCATTCATTGCCGCTTTTTTTGTTTTCCTTTATTTAATTGTCAATATCAGTTTTTCGGTATATATTCAATATTATCTGTTTGTATTCAAAAACCATCGGATTTTAATTCAGAAAAGAAAATAAAAATTGCGAATGCTAAAAAGCAGCAAAAGACTGACAAAAATCGCACAAGCCTGTAAAAATGGCTTAACAGCAAGCTTTTCCGGGCTTTTTGAGGTCTTAAAAGTGCACTAAAAAAAGATTTTTTAAGAGATAATTTTATAATGTTTGCCGAAAATTTGTTAAAATATTGACAATCAAAGTTTCCTATATTATTATATTAGCAAGGTTTAAAACCAGCCCCCTCATACGGGGACGCAAATAAAGAATGTGAGGTAATATTTATGTCAAGAAAAGTTGTTATCGCCGGCGCTTGCCGTACAGCTATCGGCACTATGGGAGGCTCTCTCAGCACAACTCCCGCCGTTGATCTCGGCGCTATCGTTATTAAAAACGCCCTTGAAAGAGCAGGCGTTCCCGCAGACCAGGTAGACCACGTATATATGGGCTGTGTTATTCAGGCAGGTCTCGGTCAGAACGTAGCTCGTCAGGCTTCAATCAAAGCAGGCCTTCCCATTGAGGCTCCCGCTGTTACAATCAACGTTGTATGCGGCTCAGGTCTTAACTGTGTAAACCTTGCAGCTCAGATGGTTCAGTGCGGAGATGCTGATATCGTTGTTGCAGGCGGTATGGAAAACATGAGCATGGCTCCTTATGCTCTCAAGCAGGCTCGTTACGGTTATCGTATGGGTCACGCTCAGGCAATAGATACAATGATCAACGATGCTCTTTGGGATGCGTTCAACGATTATCATATGGGTATCACTGCAGAGAATGTTTGCGAGAAATACGGTATCACCCGTGAAGAGCTTGACGCATTCGCAGCAAACAGCCAGCAGAAATGTGAAAAGGCAAGAGCAGAAGGCAAGTTCAAGGACGAGATCGTTCCTGTTGAAATCAAGAAAAAGAAAGAAACAGTTGTATTTGATACAGATGAAGGCCCAAGAGCAGGTATCACAGCTGAAGGCCTTGCAAAACTTCGTCCCGCATTCAAGAAGGACGGTATCGTTACAGCAGGTAACTCCTCAGGTATCAATGACGGCGCAGCAGCAGTTGTTGTTATGAGCGAGGAAAAGGCTAAGGAGCTCGGCGTTAAGCCTATGGCAACATGGGTAGGCGGTGCTCTTGCAGGCGTTGATCCCAAGATCATGGGTATCGGCCCCGTTGCCGCAACTCAGAAACTTATGAAGAAGCTCAACATGTCTGTTGATGATATGGATCTTATCGAAGCTAACGAGGCATTTGCCGCTCAGTCAATCGCAGTTGCAAGAGATCTCAAGTTTGACGATGCAAAACTCAACGTAAACGGCGGTGCAATCGCACTCGGTCACCCGGTTGGCGCATCAGGCTGCCGTATCCTTGTTACTCTTCTTCATGAAATGGAGAGAAGAGATGCTAAGAAGGGTCTTGCTACTCTTTGCATCGGCGGCGGTATGGGCTGCGCAACAGTTGTTGAAAGAGACTGATTTTTGCAGATAGATTAGATTTAAGAGGACAGAGATATGGAATTTATAAATTACGAAGTTGAAGGCGCGGTTGCGGTACTTACTATCAACCGCCCGAAAGCTCTTAACGCATTAAACAGCGCTGTGCTTGATGAACTCAATGAGGCTATTGACGCTGTTGATTTAAATGAAGTACGCGCTCTCATCATTACCGGCGCAGGTGAAAAATCATTTGTTGCCGGCGCCGATATCGGCGAAATGAGCAGCCTTACTAAGGAGCAGGGCGAAGCATTCGGCAAAAAGGGCAATGATGTATTCAGAAAGATTGAAACACTGCCTATTCCCGTTATTGCCGCAGTAAACGGCTTTGCGCTCGGCGGCGGCTGTGAGATATCACTTGCCTGCGACATCAGAATTTGCTCCGAAAACGCTGTTTTCGGTCAGCCTGAGGTTGGCCTTGGTATCACGCCCGGCTTCGGCGGCACACAAAGACTTGCCCGCACAATCGGCGTAGGTATGGCAAAGCAGCTCATTTACACCGCAAGAAATATCAAAGCTCCTGAGGCCCTCAGAATTGGCCTTGTAAACGCAGTTTACCCGATAGAGGAACTCATGGGCGCGGCAAAGAAAATGGCTTCCATCATTGCTTCAAACGCTCCTATCGCAGTAAGAAACTGCAAAAAGGCAATCAATGACGGTCTTCAGACCGATATTGAAAGCGGCGTTGAGATAGAGGAAAAGCTTTTCGGCGACTGCTTTGAAACAGAAGATCAGAGATACGGTATGGCTTTCTTCTTGGACAGAAACAAGGATAAAGTTAAAGAGCCTTTCAAAAACAAATAATCATCAGGGAGGAAATTATAATGAAAGTTGGAATTATAGGCGCCGGCACAATGGGTTCCGGCATTGCGCAGGCATTTGCGCAGGTAGACGGATATGAAGTAGTTCTTTGCGATATTAATGATGAATTCGCCGCAAACGGCAAAGCAAAGATTGCAAAGGGCTTTGAAAAGAGAATTGCAAAGGGCAAGATGGAGCAGGCAGCTGCTGACGCTATTCTTGCAAAGATCACAACAGGCACAAAAGAGATCTGCACAGACTGTGATCTTATCGTAGAGGCTGCACTTGAGGTTATGGATGTTAAGAAGCAGACTTTCAAAGAGCTTCAGGATATTGTTAAGCCGGACTGCATGTTCGCTACAAACACATCTTCACTTTCAATCACCGAGATCGGTGCTGGCCTTGACAGACCTCTTATCGGCATGCACTTCTTCAACCCCGCTCCTGTTATGAAACTTATCGAAGTTATCGCAGGCGCAAACACTCCTGCCGATATGGTAGAAAAGATTAAGGCTATCGCAGTAGAAATCGGCAAAACTCCCGTTGAAGTTAACGAGGCTCCCGGCTTTGTTGTAAACAGAATTCTTATCCCGCTTATCAATGAGGGTATCACAGTTTACGAAATGGGTATTGCAAGCGTAGAGGATATCGATACAGCTATGAAGCTCGGCGCAAATCATCCGATGGGCCCGCTTGAGCTCGGCGACTATGTTGGTCTTGATATCGTTCTTGCAATTATGGAAACTATCTATACTGAAACAGGCGATCCGAAATACCGCCCCGCTACTCTTCTTAAAAAGATGGTTCGCGCAGGCAAACTCGGCCGCAAGACCGGAGTAGGTTTTTACGATTACCGCAAGTAATCTGCAAATAATGTAAAAGGCTTTCGCCTGCAAGGGGCGGAAGCCTTTAGGCTGTGTTGGAGCTTTGCCACGCGGCGTATATGATGCAAAATTTAACGGAGGATATTTTTAATGGATTTCACATTCAGCAAAGAGCATGAAATGGCAAGAAAACTTTTTGCCGATTTCACCGAAAATGAAGTAAAGCCCCTTGCCATAGAAACCGATGAAACCGAGCAGTTCCCCAGAGAAACTGTTACAAAAATGCAGAAGCTCGGTTTTCTCGGCATTCCGATTCCCAAGGAGTACGGCGGCCAGGGCTGTGACCCGCTCACATATGTTATGTGCGTAGAGGAGCTTGCAAAGGCATGTGCCACAACAAGCGTTATTGTTTCCGCTCACACATCACTGTGCTGCGACCCCATTCTTACATACGGTACTGAGGAGCAGAAGCAGAAGTTCTTAAAGCCGCTTGCAAGCGGAGAGCTTCTGGGCGCGTTCGCTCTTACAGAGCCCGGCGCAGGTACAGACGCTCAGGGCGCTCAGACTAAAGCTGTTCTCGACGGCGACGAGTGGGTGCTCAACGGCTCTAAGTGCTTCATCACAAACGGTAAAGAGGCTGATATCTATATCGTTATCGCCGTAACCGATGTTGTTGAGGATAAAAGAGGCAGAAAGAAGAAACTCTTCTCTGCATTCATCGTTCCAAAGACCGCTCCCGGCTTCCTTTTCGGTACAAAGGAAAAGAAAATGGGTATCCGCGGTTCATCAACTTATGAACTTATTTTCCAGGATTGCAGAATCCCCAAGGATAACCTTCTCGGCGCAAGAGGCAAGGGCTTCGGTATCGCCATGCACACACTTGACGGCGGCCGTATCGGTATTGCCGCTCAGGCTCTTGGTATTGCAGAGGGCGCTCTTGATAGAGCTGTTGAGTATGTAAAGGAAAGAAAGCAGTTCGGCAGAGCTATCGGCGCTTTCCAGAATACTCAGTTCCAGCTTGCTAACCTTGCAACAGAGGTTGAGGCTGCTCAGCTCCTTGTTTACAAGGCTGCAATGGCAAAGGCTACTCAGAAGACTTATTCTGTTGAAGCTGCAAAGGCTAAGCTTTTCGCTGCTGAAACAGCTATGGATGTTACAACAAAGGTAGTTCAGCTCTTCGGCGGCTACGGATATATTAGAGAATATGAAGTTGAGCGTATGATGCGTGACGCTAAGATAACCGAGATCTACGAGGGAACTTCAGAAGTTCAGCGTATGGTTATCAGCGGAAATCTGCTCAAGTAAGGAGGGTTAAGAATGAATATAGTAGTTTGTATTAAGCAGGTGCCGGATACAAAGGGCGGAGTTCAGTTTAACCCTGACGGTACTTTGAACAGAGCTGCAATGCTCACTATTATGAATCCTGATGATAAAGCAGGTCTTGAAGCCGCTCTTCGCATCAAGGATGAAACAGGCGCGCACGTAACAGCGCTTACAATGGGTCTTCCCAAGGCAGAGGAAGTTCTCCGTGAGGCTATGGCTATGGGTGCTGATGACGGTATCCTTGTTACAGACAGAGTTCTCGGCGGTGCAGACACATGGGCAACATCAACAACTATTGCCGGCGCTCTCAGAAATATTGATTATGATATCATTATTACAGGCCGTCAGGCTATCGACGGTGATACCGCTCAGGTTGGCCCTCAGATTGCAGAGCATCTCGGCATCCCTGTAATTTCTTATGCAGAGGATATTAAACTTGAAGGCGACAGCGTTATCGTAAAGCGTCAGTTTGATGACAGATATCATATGCTCAAGGCAAAGATGCCTGTTCTTATCACAGCGCTTTCAGAGCTTAATGACCCCAGATATATGACTCCCGGCGGAATTTTTGACGCTTATAAAAAGGACATCACCGTTTGGGGCAGAGCAGACCTCAAAGATGTTGATGATTCAAATCTCGGTCTTAACGGTTCTCCCACAAAGATCGCAAAAGCTTCCGATAAGGTAAGAAAAGGTGCAGGTGAAAAGGTGCAGCTTGACACACCTCAGGAATCTGCCGATTACATTATTTCCAAGCTTGAAGAAAAGCATATTATTTAAGGAGGGCTGAATAATGATTACAGAAAATATAGAACAGTATAAGGGCGTTTTCATTTACGCTCAGCAGGTAGACGGTGAGATCAGCCCTATCGCTTACGAGCTTCTCGGAAAAGCAAAGGATCTTGCAGCAGATCTTGATACTCAGGTTACAGCCGTTCTTCTCGGCAGCAATGTAAAAGGCCTTGCAGATTCTCTTGCAGAGTACGGCGCAGACAGAGTTATCGTTGTTGATGATCCTGTTCTTGAAACTTACAGAACAGAGCCTTATGCTCAGGCTCTTACAGCCGTTATCAATGAGTATAAGCCGGAAATCATGCTTGTCGGCGCTACCGCAATCGGCCGTGATCTCGGCCCCCGCGTTTCCGCAAGAGTAGGCACAGGCCTTACAGCGGACTGCACAAAGCTTGAGATCGGCGATTTCCCGCTCAATCCGCTTCCGAATAAAGAGCAGAAGCACAATCAGCTGCTTATGACACGTCCCGCATTCGGCGGCAACACTATTGCTACTATTGCCTGCCCGGACAACCGCCCGCAGATGGCAACAGTTCGTCCCGGCGTTATGCAGAAGATAGCTCCCGTAACGGGCGCAAAGGCTGAGGTTGTTGAGTTCAATCCCGAACTCAAGGAAAACAACTGCTATGTAGAGATACTTGATATCGTTAAGGAAGTTGCAGAAGTTGCTGATATTCAGCAGGCAAAAATTCTTGTTTCCGGCGGCAGAGGCGTAGGCAGCAAAGAAAACTTCAAGATTCTTCAGGATCTTGCTGACGCTCTCGGCGGAACAGTTTCTTGCTCAAGAGCTGTTGTTGACAACGGCTGGATGCCCAAAGACCTCCAGGTAGGTCAGACGGGTAAAACCGTTCGCCCGAATGTATATTTCGCAATCGGTATCAGCGGCGCTATCCAGCACACCGCAGGTATGGAGGAGTCAGATATCATCATTGCTATAAATAAAGATGAATCCGCACCTATCTTTGATGTTGCCGATTACGGTATCGTTGGCGATCTCAACAAGATCGTTCCGCTTATCACAGAGGCGGTAAAGGCGCGTAAAAACGCTTGATAGAATAATATAATTCACTCATGCGGTCTGATTTTTCAGACCGCTTTTGAGTTTTTAGGTGTTATATGGATTTCATTCAGAAAAGATTTGAGGAGCTTTCATCACGGGCGGCTAATAGGTATTACACCACTTTTTCGGATTTTCTCAATATGGAGGAGCAGAGTGAACTGCTTGCTCTGCGCCTTAATTCCCCGTTCAGGCTTTACGGCGGGTATGACGGCGCTGAAAGGTGCATAGCCGCTTTCGGCGATGAATGCAATGAATGTCAGTTCCCGATTTCGTTTATTAAAATAGAGCCGTCCTCAAAAAAGTTTGCGGATAAACTTACCCACCGTGATTTTCTCGGCTCTCTTATGGGGCTTGGCATAAAGCGAGAAACGCTCGGAGATATAATTATCAAGGATAATACGGGTTATCTTATGTGTCTCGATTCTGTGGCGGATTATATTATCGGCAGCCTTGATAAGGTAAAGCACACAAGTGTTAAGTGCTCCGCCGTGCCTGAACTTCCGCAGGGTGTTCAGAGCGAGCCGGAGGAACAGCAGGAGATAGTTGCGTCGCTTCGTATAGATGTTCTTGCGGCGGCGGTGTATAATCTTTCACGCAGTGCCGTAAAGGAACTTTTTAATCAGCGCAAGATATTTGTCAATTCCGCTTTGTGCGAAAACTTTTCGCTCGTGCCCAAAGAGGGGGATATTATTTCCGTGCGCGGCAAAGGCAGATTTAAACTCGGCGAAACTCTCGGCAAAACAAAAAAAGGTCGTACCGTGGTGCAGCTTTATGTTTATAAATAATGTTGTATGAATAAAAAAGCGCGGAGCAATCGCTCCGCGCTTTTTGCGCTGTTTTATCAGTGATGGAAAAGTCTTATTCCTGTCATTGCCATTGCCATGCCGAATTCGTCACAGCACTTGATAACCTCGGGGTCTCTTACAGAGCCGCCCGGCTGAGCAATATATTTTACGCCTGATCTTGCGGCGCGCTCAATGTTGTCCTCAAACGGGAAGAATGCGTCAGAGCCGAGAGCAACATTTGTCATCTGCTCATGCCACTTTGCCTTTTCCTCTGCGGTGAAAGGCTCAGGCTTTTCGGTGAAATACTTTTTCCACAGGTCGTTTTTATAAAGTTCCTCATACTCATCGCTGATATAGAGGTCTATGGCGTTGTCCGCCTCGCACTTTCTGATGCCCTCAATAAAGGGAAGAGAAGTAACTTTTTCATTTCTGCGAAGCCAGAAATTATCCGCTTTGTTGCCTGCAAGGCGTGTGCAGTGGATTCTTGACTGCTGGCCTGCGCCTACACCGATAGTCTGGCCGCCCATTGCGTAGCAAACAGAGTTTGACTGGGTGTATTTAAGAGTTATCATGGAGATGAGCAGGTCTATCTTTGCAATCTCAGGAATGTCCTTAACCTTAGTGGGCATATCGTCAAAAAGGCTCATTGAGATAACGGAATCGTTTCTCTTCTGCTCAAATTTGATGCCGAATACCTGTTTTGTTTCCATTTCTTCAGGTGCGTAATTCGGGTCGATTTTTATAATGAGATAATTGCCGCGTCTTTTCTTTTTAAGAATTTCAAGAGCCTCGTCGCTGTAAGAGGGGGCGATGATGCCGTCTGAAACTTCTCTTACAAGGAACTCGGCAACGCTTGCGTCGCACTCATCTGAAAGCGCCGCAAAATCTCCGAAGGAGGAAACTCTGTCGCATCCTCTTGCTCTTACATAAGCCTGAGCAATGGGTGAAAGCTCAAGGCCGTCAGGTACAAAGCATACTTTTCTGTCCGTTTCCGAAAGGGGCTGCGCAACCGCCGCGCCCGCGGGAGAAACGTGCTTAAAGGAAGCCGCGCTGGGAAGTCCGGTAGCCGCTTTAAGCTCTTTTACAAGCTGCCAAGAATTGAATGCGTCCAAAAGATTGATGTAACCCGCACTGCCGTTTAAGATCTCAAAGGGCAGTTCCTTGCCGTCCATATGAATACGGGCGGGGTTTTGGTTTGGATTACAGCCGTATTTAAGGGTATATTCCGTCATTTAACATTCCTCCGCTTTTATTAATTAAGTATATCTATTTTATATCAGCGCATTGAAAAAAGCAAGAAAAAATGATACAGTATATAAAAGTTAAACAATATTAACAGAATTTGATGCGAAAGGCGGATAATTTTGAAAGGAATACTTGCGGTAAATCATTTTCTGAGCACTCAAAAATTCAATACACTTCATCGTTATCTGCTTGAAAGCGCAGAAAAATGCGGCATTGAGCTTGCGCTTAATACAAATCTTGAACTTGCGCTTGAAATTCCGTATGCGGATTTCGTGCTTTTTTGGGATAAGGATACTAACCTTGCCGCACGGCTTGAAAAGAAAGGACTTCCCGTTTTTAACAGCTCAAAAAGTATTGAGCTTTGTGATGATAAGGCAAAGACTTATACTGCGCTTGAGGGTGCAGTCAAACAGCCCAAAACAATTATAGCCCCGAAAACGTATTTTAAGGCGGATTTCAGCGAGTTTGTGAACGGTGCGGTTGATATTTTAGGACTGCCGCTCGTGTTTAAAGAGTGTTTCGGCTCTTTCGGGGAGCAGGTATGGCTCTGTAAAAGTAAGCAGGAGATTATCAGCCATATAACCGAAAAACCGTTTATTCTGCAGGAATTTATAGAGAACTCGGCAGGGCACGATATAAGAATTGAGGTTGTCGGCGGCAGGGTAGCCGCGGCGGTGCGCCGTGAGAATAAAAATGATTTCCGCGCCAATGTAACAAACGGCGGCACGATGACGCCGTATCAGCCCACCGAAGAAGAAAAAAACATTGCAGTTGCCGCGTGCTCCGCTCTGGGACTCACATTCGGCGGGGTGGATATTCTGGACGGCGGCTGTGTGTGCGAAGTAAACAGCAACGCGCATATTATCAATATTATGAACTGCACGGGCATAGAGATTGCCCCGATGATTTTTGAGGAGATAAGGAGCAGGATTTGAGCGGTATTCTGATTTACAGCAGGGAGGAAGCAAAGCGCAACGAGTTTTCTGTAAACAAGTTCAGGGAACTTCTTGGTGTTAAACTGATGTATGAAGATGAAATCGACTTTTCCGCGCCTGCCGATTTCGTTATCAACAGAACAAATAATGCGGATATTGCCAAGGCGTTTGAGAGCAGAAATATACGAGTTTTCAATCCGTCCTCACTTACACGCCTTGCTAATGACAAACAGCGCTGTTATGAATTTATGAGTGAAAACGGCATAGAGATCATGCCCGTAAGTTATAAAAAACTGCCGCTTGTTGAAAAACCGTCAAACGGAAAAGGCGGCAGAGATGTGCGCCTGATAACAAGCGGAAAAGTGGATTTTAAAGAGGGCTATGTTTATCAGAAACCCGCGTCAGATCTCGGCAGGGATCTGCGTGTGTGGCTTATGGGCGGTAAGATTATTGCGGCGGTGCTCAGAAAAAGCGACACCGATTTCCGCTCAAACTACTGCCTCGGCGGGTCGGCGCAGGTCTACACCCTGAGCGAAAGCGAAAAAGCGCTTGTGAATAAAATCGCCTCGCTCGTCAAATATGATTATATAGGTATCGATTTCGTTTTTGACTGCGGCAGACCCGTTTTCAACGAGATAGAGGACACCGTCGGCGCACGAATGGTTTATGACAAAACGGATATTGATATTCTGAGCCTTTACTGCAACTATATAAAAAAAGAGATGAATTGAATGGAAAAGATAGCCGTTATCGGTTTTGAAAATAAAACCGAGATAAGCGAAAGATATAATTCAAAAGCGGCGGTGGATTTTGATGTTGACTGCACAAGCAGGGCGTTAAATTTTTCGTATTCCGCTGTTTTTATAAAGAGCGGCGCTGATGACTGTGTTATCCGCGCTTGGCTCACAAACGAGCATCTGCGCATAGTTGACGATACAGAGGCTCTTTTTGCGGAGATTGATTTTTTCCTCGGTATACCCGAGCCGCTTGAAATTGAACGCAAGTTTCTGGTTGAAAAGCCCGATGAAAGCAAACTTCTTGAATATAAATTCTGCGGCTGTGTAAATATAGCTCAGGCATATATCAACAAAAACGGCGAAAGATACAGGGTAAGAAAGCGCGGCGCGGACGGCGATTTTATTTATATAAAAACCGAAAAAATAAAAATAACGGAAATGAAAAGGATAGAAAAAGAAAGCAGAATTTCCGAAGCCGAGTATCTTGAAAGCATAAAGGGCGAAAAGGTGCTTTATAAAAACAGATACCTTATAATTTACGGCGAAAAATGCTTTGAACTTGATATGTTTCCTTTTTGGTCTGACAAAGCACTGCTTGAAATAGAGCTTAAAAGCGAAACGGAAAGCTTTGCTATACCTCCGTTTCTGAAAGTTTTTAAAGAGGTAACTCAGGATAAAACATACAGAAATTCCGTGCTTTCACAGATATACGGTATACGGCAGTAAAAAACACCCGCGGGGATTAGGCAACGTCCCATAAGGAAGTAAAAAGAATTTTGGTAGGAACCGGCGTGTTAGGTCACGCCGGTTCCGATTCATTTAGGGACTCCCTTCCAATCTTCAAGGGGATGCGGATTTGCCCCACATAGGTGAAATGCAGGTCGATTCGCACCTGCTTCCTTCCGTTCTCCCTTACCGGGCTGTGCACCACGATCCTGCTCACAAGCTCATTGAGGATGGCGGCGTCGAGTTCCGGAATATCCAGGTACTTGTCCACCAGCTTCAGAAACTCGTTCACATCGGAAACCTGCCCGGCCTGTGTTTCAATTTCCCGTTCCAGTACGGCGGCAAGCTGCTCAATCTCTGCCTGCTCCTTCTCATATTGGCGGGATAATTTTAGGTACCGGCTGTCAGACAGCTTGCCCAGCACATTGTCCTCATAGATATGCTGGATAATCCGGTCCAAGTCCTCCATCCGTTTTTTCGCCCCGGAGAGGGCTTTCTGTTTTTCTGCCAGTTCGGCCTTGCGGCTTTCCTCGTCCTGCGCCAGCATTTCCAGCTTGAAATCCTTCCGGAACATACGGACATAACTCAATGTCTGCCGTATGGTTTCCAGCACAATCCGGTAAAGCACCTGTTCCCGGATATAGTGGATTTTGCAGGAGCCGGTGTTGCTCTTGTAATTGGAGCAGACAAAATGATTCTGGCTGTCGTCTTTGTAGGTATTGCAGGTGCAGAAATACAGCTTGGCCCCGCAGTCGGCGCAGTAGAGCAGGCCGGAGAACATGCTGGTTCTTCCTGTTTTTGTCGGCCTGCGTTTGTTCTTCCGAAGTTCCTGTACCCGTTCCCACTGTCCCTTATCAATGATGGCGGGCTGTGTGTCCTCAAAAACTCGCTGGTTCTCAACCGGGTTTTCCATCCGCTTTTTGAATTTCAGGGACTTGGTATAAGTCTTGAAGTTTACGGTACAGCCCGTGTACTCCCGCCGCTCCAAAATTCTAAGCACGGCGTTGGTATTCCAACGGTATAGGTTCTCCGGCATGACCCAGCCCTTTTGCCTGGCGTGATAGGCGGTGACGGTCAGCACCTTGTCGTCTGTGAGGATTTTTGCGATCTGCATGGGGCCTTTCCCCGCAATGCAGAGGTTGAAGATACGCCGCACCACCTTTGCCGCTCCTTCATCCACAATCCATTTCTTTTTGTCCTGCGGGTCTTTTATGTAGCCATAAGGCGGGTTGCTGGCGATATGCTCCCCGGCTTCGCCCCGCATTTTTACCACCGCCCGGATTTTCTTGCTGGTATCCTTGGCATAATAGTCGTTGAATACATTTTTGAACACCGCAAAATCATTTTCCCCCTTGGCGCTGTCTACATCGTCGTTGATAGCGATAAAGCGGACGTCATAAGCGGGGAAGATGAAATCCTGTAGCCGCCCCATATAGGAATACTCCCTTCCCAGCCGGGACAGGTCTTTGACAATCACAGCGGATACGCTGTAATCCTTCACATATCGCATCATCTCCTGGAACCCCGGCCTCTGGAAGCTGGTTCCAGAATATCCGTCATCTATAAAGAATTGGATATTCCGAAACCCGTGTTCGGCAGCGTATTTGCTCAACAGGGTTTTCTGATTGGTAATGGAATTGCTTTCCCCGTCCAGGGCGTCGTCCTGGCTCAAGCGGCAGTATAATGCGGTAATTTTTTCTGGCTGCTGGTTCATTTGCTTCTCCTTTCTGTTCAGGCAGCCAAGTAAACGGTTGCCCTTATTATAACGCTCCGATTGGCTTTTTGCAGCTATCTTTCCGGTTCTTTCTCTTTCAAATCTTTTTCCATCAGCCGCTTCAGTTTTTTCACGATCCCTTCCGAGCCTTTTTCCGCAAAGTGGGGAATGACCGTGTAGATGGTATTCCTCTCAAAAAAGGGATAGCTGCTGCCGCCAAGGTCAAAATAAAACGCTCCGTCCCTGAAATGTTTTTCCATCCGTTCCCCCACGGCAGGGTCAAAGTCTTTCAGCATCTCATACAGCTTTTGTTCATCAATCATTGGCGTCCCTCCTTTTGTCAACAGGTAAATTCAATGTGATAATAGCTGGCCTGCCAAGACCCTGTTTCCGGCGGACGATCAGACCGCAGGATTCCAGTTCGTGAAACGCCCGCGTTGCCACCTGCCTACTTCGGCGAAGTTTCGCTTTGGCATCCTCCACAGTAAAGTACAGGCGGATGGTCCCATCCGCTTCGATGTAGCCTTTCTTCCTGGAAATCCCCGCCCGGTCTAAAAGCAGGGCGTACAGCACCTTGGCGTCATTGGATAAATCCAGGGGGATAAGGAATCGTGGGAAAATGATATAAGACGAAATATCGGTATCTGTTTTGTATGGAATCATAAATTCTCCTTCCTATCCATTCATCGCTATGATAGATAGATTGATATTGACTATTTTGTATTTAACTCTTTTTTATTAACTACCGTCTAAATCCGGGCTGTCTGACAGGCGGGAAAGCCACGGACTGAAAAACAGGATATGGGCGCTCCAGAGCGTCAGCTTTGCCATGTTCTGAAAAACCAATCCTGGATATTCCCGTTTAGGCAGACAAAATGAAGCGGGAACCTATATGTACTCAGCCTGCTGCCTGTCTGGGGAAATCCCGTTTAGGTCAGGAGCCTGTGCGGACAATTAGAAGCTCGTTCTGGGCGGGCATAAGGATTTATCCCTCTATCCCGTTGACCGGTGCTTGCAAAGCCCGCAGAATCAAGCCTTTTTCGTCTCTAATTGTCCGCAGGCAGCCCGCCTTTTCCGGTCACTGGCTGTTTTCTGCCTGCGGTGAACGATAGCGGCTCAGGACTTGCAGTATTTTGCCCGGTTGGAGCCGGGAAGAAAGGGTTGGCCGCAGACAGCGCACCGTTTATGTTCTTTCCGATGAAGCAAAGCAGTCACCAGAGGTTCATCCAAAGGCAGGACAGCGGCACGGAACCAGTTGCACAGCAGAGAGTAGGAAATGCTTTGCACGCAAACGCATTCTTCTCCATCGTCAAGGGAAAGGCAGTTCCCGCTCTCATAGTTGCAGCACTGATGGACCAGCTTTCTAGCTCTGCGGTATTGGGAGTAGGTCATGATGGGGATTTTCTCTTTGATTTCCATCACCTCCTTTTGGACGGTCAAAACACACCCTTCTATTTATCCGTACATTTTGACAGCAAAATGACACCCCCTTTTGAAAATAAATTTGAGATAGCTCAAAATCCCTCTCATATATCCGTATATTTTCGAGGGAATTATTGCGTGGACAAACACAAAAATACCCTTCTAATAGTCATTTCATTTTGAGGGGATTTTTACGGGGGCAGCAGAAAAATTTAAAAATACCTCTCTATTAGTCGTGACATTTTTAAGGGTGTTTTTATAGGTGTTTTCGCAAAAAAAATACCACCATGGCCGTTTCAAGCCATGATGGCATTCCTCAGATTTCAAATTTATAGCCGACGCGGCAGATAATAAAACTGGAAGAAATAAAGACTTTACGCCAGCTTCCAATTCTGGCTCTCCGTCTGTAGCTTCACCATTCGGGCATATAAGCCGTTTTGCTTCAACAATGTTTCCGGTGCGCCTTCTTCGGCCACAGTTCCTTCAGAAAGCACCACGATTTTGTCTGCTCCGGCTACGGTGCGCATCCGGTGGGCAATCACCAGCACCGTCTTATCTGCGATCAGGCGGGAAAGGGCGGTTTGAATCAGGGTTTCATTCTCTACATCCAGCGAAGCGGTAGCCTCATCCAAAAGAATGATCGGCGCGTTTTTCAGAAAGGCCCGCGCGATGGAAATCCGCTGCCGTTCACCGCCGGAAAGCTCGCAGCCGTTTTCCCCGATGTTGGTATGCCAGCCGTCCGGCAGCTTTTCGGCAAATTCATCTACATTAGCAAGCCGTGCTGCCGCTAACACCTGCTCATCAGTAGCGTCTTTATTCCCAATTCGTATATTCTCCAGAATGGTATTGTCAAACAGGGTAACGTCCTGAAATACAATGGAGAACAGGGAAAGCAGCGTCTCCGGGTCAATTTTGGAAATATCCATGCCTCCCACGGTGATCTTTCCCCGGCTCACATCCCAAAATCTTGCAGCCAACCGGGAAACCGTTGTTTTGCCGCCGCCAGAGGGCCCTACCAAGGCCGTGACTTCGCCCTGTTTTGCGGTAAAGGAAACATCTTTCAATACGGTTTCTCCTGTGTTATAGGCAAAGCCTACATGGTCGAAGGTAATGTCATAGCCTTTGTTGGAAAGTCTGTTTTCTCCCTGCTGAATCGGATGATCGAGGATTTCATTCATGCGGGCGATATTAGTGCGGGTGCTGATAACCGCCGCCAGATTTTGCAACGCCCCTTGCAGCGGATCGTAGAGCCGTGAAACAACCAGCAGGAACAGGAAGAAGGTCAGCACATCGAGACTGCCTGCTATCAGCAGAACCGAGCCTGCCAGCGCAACGGTGGCAATTCCCAGCTTTAATATGAGTGAAGCGGATACCACAAAGGCCGCCAACCCAAACTCATTGAGAATGGAACGATGTTCCACGGCGCGGATTTTCTTTTCCAAGCCTTTCAGGTATTCTGCTTCGGCGTTGTTGGCTTTTAAGTCGCGCACAGTTTCAATGCACTCTTGAATCCCGTCGGCGCAGGCCATCTTTACATCCATCGCTTTCTGATTGAGCCGTTCCTGCACCTTTGCGGAGAAGCCTACAATAGCAAAAGCAACCGGCAATACCCACAGCGCCGCTAATGCCATGCGCCAATCGAATACAAAAAGGCTAATGGAAATTAAGACCGTAGAAATAATGGAGCCTGCCAGTTCGGGAATGAAGTGGGAAAAACTCTGCTCCAAAAAGGTGCAGTCGGCCATGATGGTGCTGGTGAGATCCGCCAAATCCTTTTTTCCAAAGAAGGACAAGGGAATTTTCCGCAGCCGTTCGGCCAGCGTAATCCTCCGCACTCCGCTTTCCGTATAGGTGGCAAAATACGTGGCGTTGTACTGAAAGTAAGTGGTAAGCAGGATCAGACCGATACACACCGCGCAGCCGATGATATAAAAGATAATTTTTTCACCGGGTACGCCGCCGTTCATCAGATCGGCCACTAAAAAATATAAAAGCCCAACGGGAAACATAAAGGAAAGATTCTGGAGGACGCAGGCAAGGCAGCCTTTTACCAGATCCTTCGCCCCCTGCTCGGAAAGGGCATACCGTTTTTGCAGCCGTTTTATCATGTTATTGTACCTCCTTTGCAACCTTCCATTGAACAGAAGTTTGATAGTCCTGCCACATGCGGCTGAATACGCTGCCTTTTTTCAACAGCTCACGGCTTTTGCCGCTCTCTGTGATCTGCCCGTCCTCAATGACATAGATTTGGTCTACGCCAGCCACGGTAGAGAGCCGATGGGCGATCATAATCACCGTTTTCCCCTGTGACAGCTTGGAAAAGGCTGCCTGTACGCGGGATTCATTATCCGGGTCGGCAAAGGCGGTGGCCTCGTCTAAAATTACGACAGGCGCATTTTTCAGCATCACGCGGGCGATGGCAATCCGCTGTTGTTCGCCGCCGGAAAGGTACACACCTTTTGTCCCGATCACGGTGTCTGCGCCCCTCGGCAGCTTTTCCAGAATATCGTCGCACTGGGCATTATGGAGCGCGGCCATAATTTCTTCGCGGGTCGCGTTAGGCTTTCCCATGCGTACATTTTCCAAAATTGAGGCTTTGATTAGGCGGCTGTTCTGGAATACAAAAGAAACGGTATTCATAAGTTCCTCTTTGGCGATGTTCTTCACATTCACGCCGCCAATTTTCACCTGCCCGCCTTGCGGGTCAAAAAACCGGCAGATCAGATTGGCAAGCGTGGTCTTGCCACCGCCAGAAGGTCCCACAAAAGCTACCGTCTGCCCTGCGGGAATTGAAAGGGAAATATCCTTGATGACCTCGTTTTTTCCATCATAACTGAAATGAACATGGTTAAGCTGTACCGAAGCGTCCTCTGGGTGTTCCGGCTGTTTTGGTTCTGCAAGCGGCTTAAGATTCAATACGCTGTCGATTCTCTGCAAGGCATCGTCTACAATCATGGCGTTTTCGCTCTGGAACATGATGCGGGTGAGGGTAACGGAGATAATGGGCGTAATGATGATATAGAACATGAGATCCAGCAGGAAATCCTTGGTAACGCCGCCTTGGGTAAAAATCAGCGCACCGGCAATCAGCGCGGCAAAGACGCCGTTGATGGCTGCCGTATAGAACATCATGGGTGCTCGAAGCTGCTTGGTATAGGCAATCACCCACACCTTATACCTATCAATGGAATCCTTGAATTTTTTGAAGGAGAATATGGTCTGCCCGAAGGTTTTTACAACGGGAATCCCCCGTACATACTCTACCGCTTCATTGGACATATCATCGAGAGCGTTTTGGTATTCTTTCATTTTTTCCTGCATTTTCTTTCCGGTCATCGTCATCATAATCAGAAAGCCCAGCACTACCGGCACAAGGCTCAAAAGTCCCAGCCGCCAGTCGAACACCAGTAGCAGAACCAAAAGGCCGCATGGCGTCGCAATGGCATTGGCACGGTCGGGAAGCTGATGCGCCAGATAGGTTTCGGTGGCGGCGCTGGATTCATTGACGATCTTGCGCAGCCTGCCGCTGCCGAATTGCTCTGCAAACCCCAGCGGCAGCTTTACAATATGCTCCATCGTTTGTAGGCGCAGGTTGGTGGCAATGCGGAACGCCCCTTTGTGGGAACACATCAGAGCGCCTATGTAGACCAACACCGCGATCACTGCGAACAGCACCGCCATCCAGCCGTTACGGGTCAGGTTTTGCGCATGGCTGAAATCCGGCGCAACTGCCAACACTTCCTGCATGACCTTCCAGATATAGTAGAAAGGCACTAACGCTATGAGGGCGCTGATGGCCGAAAGCACCCAGGAAGCGTAAGTCAGGTATTTGTGGTTGCCTGCAATCTGTAGCAGGCGTGACAGATTGGATTGTTTTTTCAAAGAAGATTCCTCCTTTTCTTTATTTCATCTATGATAAAGAGAACACAAGCGCGTCCTTCTTATATCCGTATAAGTTAGTTATCGCTAACCTATGAGCAAAAATTACAGGGCATTACTGCCCCATAATTTTCATCCATCCGGCTGTATAGAAAGCCCGCATTTCCTTCACATAATTTTCTGCGTTTTGAAGCGGCATCTCGTGAATCACCAATTCAAAAAAGGTGTGGAACATGCCGGTAATCAGGATATGCTCCAGCGCGGGGTCAATCTGGGGAGAAGGCCGCCCAAGCTCCTGCAAAACTTCTTGATAGGCATGGGTTGCCGCTGCCTCAATTTCCACCATTTCATCAATAAGGCCGGAAAATTTTGTCCCTTCCGAGCAGCAGAGGATGAGCTTACATTCCTCAAGATGTTCATAAGCGTAGTGGAGCATATCAAACATGCAAGCGCCGGAAATGTCTCCCATAACCTCCGGCTGTTGCTCGTGGGGGAGATCGGCAAATTCCTTCTGCGCTTTTTGAAAACAGCCAAGCAGGTACGCATAATGCTCGCCTACCAAAGCCTCGAACAATTCTTCTTTGCTTTTGTAATAGCCATAAAAGGCTCCGGTAGTCATTCCCACGGATTTCACAATATTCCGCAAGGAAGCGTCTTTGTACCCTTTTTCTAAAAACTCTGCTTTTGCGGCCTGGTGGATACGTTCTAAGGTTGTCAGATTGCCGTCTATTTTCTTCGTCTCCTTATAACGCTGTTATATATCACTGTTATATTTTATCTCGAGAGGCGGGTTCTGTCAAGAGGGAAATTACCCATAGAAGCATTTCAGAGACATTAGAGATAAAACAAGGTGAGGCAGCGTTTATACACTTCCTCACCTTTCTATTTTTCTTCAAACTTATAGCCGATACCGTAGACGCTTTTTACATAGTCCGGCAGATCAGGGGAAACCCTCAATTTTCTCCGTAGATTGCTTACATGGTTGTTTACCGCTTTCCGTGAATAGTAAGTATAATCTTCTTTCCATACCAGATCCATAAGCATTTCATAGGTGAATACTCGTTTTGGATTTAAGATAAGCAAGGAAAAAATGTCAAACTCTTTGACGGTTAGTTCAATCGGTTGCTCTCGGATTGTAACAAGCCGCTGCTCCAAGCAGAAATATAAATCGTCTATCTGTATTTCCGTTAAGGGTTGATTCGCTTTCACAGGTATAGAGTATTTACCACGGAAGATAGTTTGATATGGTACATCGTTTATGTTGATGCGGCCTGTAGTCCTTTCAAGGGCAAACTGCGTCAACTCCCGCTGCTGATCTGCGGAAAGAAGGGTAAACAACTTTTCACCAATTTGCCTGCCAGTTTCAGCTAAATCAAGTACGGCTAATTCCCCATATCATCACCACCTAACCATCCTCCAATGCTTTCTTTAACTTTTGAAACGCCTCCGTGCTAATCGCATGTTCAATTTCGCAGGCATCTTGCTCCGCGGTTTTTGGATCTACCCCTGCTGCTATAAGCCGTTCTGTAAAAAAACGATGCTTTTCGTAAATTTGTTCGGCAAGCTGCAACCCTGCTTTTGTCAGGGAAAGTGTGCCGTCAGCATTTTTGACAAGATGACCGGATTTGGATAATTCCTTCACTGCTCGGCTCACCGAAGGCTTTTTTACGTCTAATTGCTCGGCCACATCCACGCATCGGACATATCCGTGTTGTTGTTTTATCATCAAAATGGCTTCCAGATAATCCTCCATTGCTGATGTTAAAGCCATTGGCACACCTCCTTTTATTGGCTATATTTTCAGCTTTAAGCAATACTCCAGCCTTCGGCCTGCTCGCGAATATTGATAAATCTTTTATATATCCCTTCCTGCCGGATAAGCTGATTGTGCGTACCTTTTTGCACGATTCGGCCATCGTCTACTACTAATATCTGATCTGCGTGTTCTATTGTCGCTAAACGATGCGCAATGACAATCACTGTTTTTCCTATAGTTAATTCACTGATTGCCTGCTGGATTAAATGCTCATTTTCCGGGTCGATACTTGCGGTGGCTTCATCAAGGATGACAATGTTCGCATTTTTAAGAATAGCACGGGCGATAGATACTCTTTGTTTTTCACCGCCAGAAAGTGTAGAGCCGCCTTCTCCGATGACGGTTTGATACCCTTCAGGAAGCGACATAATAAAATCATGGCAGCGAGCTTTTTTAGCGGCGGCAATCACTTCTTCCTGCGAGGCATTGGGATTTCCAAAGCGGATATTGTTTTCAATCGTATCATGGAACAGATAAACCTTTTGAAAAACCATTGAAATATTACGAAGGAGACTGTCGCAGGTCATATCTCTTACATTTTCACCGCCGACAAGAACTTTTCCGCTGTCTACATCATAGAAGCGGGCAATCAGGTTGCAAATTGTAGTTTTACCACTGCCGGAGGGTCCCACGATAGCTGTCGTACTGCCCTGCGGAATAGAAAAACTGATATTTCTAAGAACCGGAGTTTTATCATATGAAAAGGTAACATTTTGAAATTCAATGTCCGCATTCTTTAACACAATATCTTTCCCATCCCTGTCAATAATTTCAGCATGTTCAATATGATCCAGTTTATCCAGTGTCGCATCAATCACTTCTAACACATGTGCCGCATTGTTCATGGTTTCCACACTACCGAATAGCATAAAAGAGAACATATCCAACATAAGCATAGTCGGCAGATCCATGCCTCCATTAAATGTGAGAAAGGCAGCAATCGCTACAATGGCAATCGAAGCGGCTTTTAAGGAAAATAGGTGTAGGCAGTTAAAGGGCATATACTCTAACTCAATTTTGATGTTAATTTTTTTACTGTCACTATAAGCCTTTTGAATCCCCGCAATCGAGACGCCTTCTTGCTTAAAGGCTTTTACGATCTGCATACCGCGCAGATATTCAATCGAACTTTCTACCATATCATCCTGTGCTTTCTGATGAACAGGTGCATTTTTCCGGCTTTGCTTTTCCAGCAAGTGCAGAAAGAGTGCAGAGAGCAAAACTCCAGCCAGTGCGACAAAACCCGCAAGCGGACTGTAAAAAGCAAGAAACAGAATGAGGACGATTACAGTAATATAGCCGTTGACTACTGTATTAATCATATTCATTGCGTACATTTCCATAAAAGACAAATCTGTTGTAGCGGCAGCGGATAGCTCTCCCATATTATTTTTATTAAAGAATCCTAACGACACCCTTTTCATAATATCGCCAAGCTGGATTCTTTCATCAGCCGTAGCTTCATATCCTACGCTTTCCTGTGTTTTGGCTCGCAGATAAGAAAATATATATCTACCAAACACCGCCAACACCATAGCGCCAAGCAGAACCCATATCTCCCGTGCCTGCAAATTTACAACACCATGAAAATCGTCTAAAACGGCACTCAATCCTTTAGCCGCCAACATAATTGGGATTGCGGTAAAAATACTGTGAAAAAAAGCATAAACGAATCCGATATAAATGCGTTTCCTATATTTTCCTGTCCAATGGATTAAGCGGTTTACAATGCGAAACATATCTTTTACCTCCTTTCTCCGGAACCGGCAGACCAATTCTGCGCTCCTATATGAGCTTCCCACATGTCTCTATACAAAGCATCTTTGCTTAAAAGCTGTTCATGTGTGCCCGTATTTTCTACCTGCCCGTCTTTTAATACGATAATCTGATTGGCATTTCTAATAGTCGAAAGCCTGTGGGCAATTACCAATAAAGTTTTTCCTTTTGTTAAAGCTGCAATAGACCGTTGTATTTTTTCTTCATTCTCCTGATCGGTGAAAGCAGTAGCTTCATCTAAAATTACAATAGGAGCATTTTTCAAAATCATACGGGCAATCGAAATACGCTGTTTTTCACCGCCAGACAAACGGTTTCCGGCATCACCGGCTGTCGTATCATAGCCATTCTCCAGCTTCAATATAAATTCATCACAACAAGCCGCTTTCGCCGCCGCATAAACTTCATCATCGGTGGCCTTCGGATTCCCAAGACGAATATTTTCTTTGATAGAGCAGTTAAATAAAAAGTTATCTTGCGTAACAAAACTTACAAGATCGGCAAGCTGAGTTAATGGTATCGTGCGAATATCCACACCGCCAATTTGAATGGATCCTTCATTTACATCCCAAAATCGAGCAATGAGACGGGCAATCGTAGATTTCCCGCCACCGGAGGGACCGACAAGGGCAGTGAACTTTCCTTCTGGAATTTTAAGATTGATGTTGGAAAGCACCTGCTTCCCATTCTCTTTGTCGTAGGCAAATGAAACATTTTTCAATTCAATATTTTGTGATTCTACTCGCACTGTTTGCTGTGTGTCCGGCAATTCTTCTACATGAAGTAGCGAGTCAACATCATGTACTGCATATTCTATGGCTTTTGTTTCATTTACATAGGTTGTAAAATTCATTAGCGGTCCTACAATGCCAAGAGAGAGAATTAGGCATATTACAAGATCCTGCGGCGCAAGGCTTCCGGTTAAGTACAGAAACATGCCAATCGGCAGTGTGCCTAAAAAAGTAGAGGGAAGGACAGCGGAAATAAAATTCATTAGTTTCCACGAACTCTGATACCATTTCAAAGTGTAATCCTTAAATGACTGCACTGCCTTTGAAAATTTCTCATAAGAACTGGAGGATTGATTAAATGCCTTAATGACTTCAATCCCTTCCACATATTCTACAATGACACCATTTACATAATTGCTTGACTCCATATAGTCTGCATATAGCTTATTAAAATTCTTCATCATTATGGTGAAGGCAATAAAAGCAAGGGGAACCGTCACCAGCATAGCTAATGCCATTCTCCAGTCGATAAAAGCCAAGTAGATAAAAACGCTGATTGACAAAAGCAGATTGGAGATGCATTCTGGAATCATGTGGGCTAAAGGAAGTTCTATTGTTTCCACACGATCTACAAGAACGCTCTTTAGTTTACCAACAGATTCCCCCAGCACAGTGCCAAGAGGTGCTTTCATCAATCTTTTTGCAAGACTGAGCCGTATATTCTCCAGAATTGTATATGCCGAGTAGTGGGACAGGCTGGTTGAAATCCCGTAAAACAGGAAACGCAATGCGTATGCGACAAGTCCAATCAAGCACCACTTCCAAACCTCTGCCATCACAGGAGAACCGCCGATAAAGAGGGATATAATCTGATAAACACTCCAATAAGGTATCAGACCGGCGACGACGCTGATAACAGCACAAAGCACGGATAAGAAAATTTTTATCCGGCACTGTGAAGCAAAGGAGAATACAATAGAAATCCAGCTTTTTTGTTTCATTTTGCTTCCTCCTTAAACAAAAAAATAGAGAGTATCTTACATGAATACTCTCTAATTATGATGTTTTTTTCGATTGGCTGCCACTCTGGAAAGGTGAGTTTTACTCCATTTAGATTTTAACTTTTCTATATTCCAAAGGGGTTTTTCCTTTAACCTTTTTGAACGCTTCGGAGAATTTGCTTGTGTTGGTATATCCCACTTTTCCTGCAATGGTTGTAATAGGCTCGTCTGTCTGTGTAAGAAGGGTAGCCGCTAAATCCATTCTATAATTTCGCATATATGTATAAATAGCTGTACCATATACGCCCTTAAAACATTGTTTCAAAGCGGAAACAGAAATATCATATTGCGCTGAAAGTTCTTCCATTGTAAAGTGACGCTCTGGATTTTTTGTCATAAAGGCCATGATCGCCTTGACTTTTTCTACCTGTGTCTTATAAAAATAAGGCCGTTCCTCACCAAGAACGGAAGGGTCTATTGTTTTTAATGTGATAAGTAGCTCCAAAACTTTTACTCTCAAATATTCCAATCGGATAGAATCAGGCACACGATAGAGTTCCGAAATCACATGATCGGACACGGAATCACCGTGCATAATAAAAGGCCGATTCTTTAATGAGAAAAGTTGTTCTAACTGCTCTAAATCAATAGAGAATATAGAAAGCAACTCACCGATTCCTGCAATAGCCTCTGGCACAGAGATGGTTATAGTAATTCCATGATAATGACTCACAGGAAAACTACAATGTTTATTTTCGGTAATAGGGCTATCCAACATAATATCACCGGAAGCAAGATAGAGATAAGCGCCATTACTCACTTCCCATTCAATCCGACCTTCTCTGCAATGGTGAATGGCGAGAGTATGAGTATTGTTTTCAAACCTCCTTGAAGGGCAGCTTTCCATATGAAAATCGTTATACATTACACCTATGCCGGGATAAATCTCATAAAATGTAGCAGTTCCGTCACCCGTATCATTCTTCATCTGATAGACAGAGCAGGATTCATCACGACAAAGCAGGTTCATATTTTGTTGTAGGAAAAACTGGTCGTTCCCGTTCATATGGCCTCACCTCGTTTTCATAAAAAAAGTCTTTAACCGCTGGATTCCTTTTTCGTCTAATACATATTGCTCTTGAATTTTACCATTCTCCAAGTGCAAAACATAAGTACAGCAACTAACGATCAGTTCATAATCATGGGTAATTACAAGAGAAGTTTTCCCCATATCTTGTATAGCAGTCAATTCATTGGCAACTTCTTGCATGTGTTGCAAATCCAAACCGCTGGTAGGTTCGTCAAACACTAAGATTTCCCTGTCGGAGATTAAAGCAGTAGCTATTGCTACTCGTTGTTTTTGACCGCCGGATAAAGCCATTGGATGACGATCTTTGAATTGAAATAAATCCAGCCGTTGGAGGATCCGCTCGGCTTGTGATGTGTTCGGCTCTTTCATACTTAAAAGCATTTCTTCTTCGGTACTTTCTGTAAATAGCTGATGATTCACATCTTGCATAACCATATAGCACAGAGATAATCTTTGCTTTCTATTATATTGTTTTCCGTTAATATTCACAACACCTTTACAGTGTTTCTCTAATCCACAAAGGCAACGGGCGAAAGTGGATTTTCCGGCTCCATTATGCCCAATGACGGCAATAATACTGCCTTGTGGTAATGTAAGAGCATCAATATGGAGAGCATCATACTGCCTCGTATAAGCGAAATGAAAGTTCGTGCATATAAATCGGCGTTGATCTGTTAAAGCCCGGATGGAAATCGGAAACTCAAAAATATTGAACGGGCGTAATCCCATTTGAATCTGCTGTTCAGCAGACAAAGCGAGAGCTTCGGAAGCAGAATAATCTTTCTCAATTTTTCCGTCCTCCAAATACAACACACGGTCGATCAAATCGCGGAGATAATACAGCCGGTGTTCTGCAATAACCACTGTTTTCCCTTGTTCTTTCCAAAGCTGAATCATACGTCGTAGATCCTCGGTTGCAGATATATCCAAATTAGAGGAAGGCTCGTCTAAAACCATAATTGGCGGGTCGCTTACCGATACGGAGGCGCAAGCTATTTTTTGTTTTTCTCCACCCGACATACAAAATATGTTTTTACCCATTAGCGACTCAATATCAAACTGATCTGCAATGAACTTTACACGCTCTACGATTTCATTTTCCGGCAACCCTTGATTTTCACAACCAAAGGCCAATTCGCTGGTGGAATCTACTGTAAAAAATTGTGTCCGTGGATTTTGAAAGACGCTGCCAACATATTTAGCAGTTTCATAAAGGGGAAGCTGGCTGATATTTTTTCCGTTTAATAAAACATTGCCGGTCAATTTGCCTTCATAGTAGTTGGGGATAAGCCCGTTTATCAATCGGGTCAAAGTGGTTTTCCCGCAGCCGGATTTCCCACATAAAAGGAGTACCTGCCCATCTGGAATTGTAAGGTTGATATTTTCCAACCCTCCTGCATCGTTACCACCGGCATAACGGAAATTGATGTTTTGCAGTTCAATCACGAAACCACCTCCCTAACAAATAAAAAAGCCTACCCAACAAGGAATCGTTAGCAGGAAGAAAAATACATCCAGCGGACCGAATTTGATTGTGCAAATATTTGTCCGTTTTTGCGGCGCCCCGAGCCCGCGTGTCAAAGCGGCAGCAGACAGTTCTTCTCCTATTTTTGCTATCGAGATCATCAGTGGCACAACACGATATTCCAACATTTTCATAGGGCTGCGTAATGTGGTAATGCCTCTCATTTTCATTGCATCCCGAATTGCTGCATATTCTTCTTTTACAGTGGGGAAAAAACGGAACACCACCGATACGGGGATGACAACCTTTTGCGAAACTCGCATTCTCTCCATGGCCGCTACAAATTCACTTACTGTCGTGGTACTCACCAAATAATACCCCATAATAAAGCCGGGAAGCATATGCGTATAAATTCCAACAGCGGCGCCTAAAATAAAATTCCATGTACCAGTCAATAAAGGCAGTACCGTCAATTCCAGCGCAAACAATACGGCATATGTAACCGTAAATCTGGCAGCCGCTTTCCACTTCTTTGAAAGTAGCAGAAAAATGATAGGACAAGCCATCAGGCACGGACGGACAAAATTCATAAACCCGCCCGTGCCTCCGGTTATCATAATAGTGCTAACTGTAACCGTCAAAAAAAGTTTTGTTCTGGGGTCAGCAGGAAGAATGGCTTTCTTCTCAAATTTTAATGAAAGCGCCGCATCCATTAAGCAATCCCCGCTTTTTCAAAATGTTTTTTCAGAACAGCCTTTCCAAGTAAAGCTCCCAAAATACCGCCGATAAAGGTCACGACGAATAGAACGGGGAACATCCAGCCGGGAGTATAGGACATAAGCGTATTCACATATTCCTGCCCGTAACTGCTAACAAGAGAGGAAAAGAAATCGTCCCGAGTCAAAAACATGCGGCTCACATATCCCATTATCCAAAGTGAGAATACACCGTTTCCAAGCAAAGTGCATTTCCAGCTTTGATATTTACCGGCTCTCAAAATCAAGTCGCTTGCAATGCCGAAAATTATACCGGCAATCAGCACTAAAACGCCGCTACCCATAATTAGATTAAGCAGGCCAAGAATAACGCCCGTCAAAGTAACCATCCCAAATTTTTTGACTTTCGTTAAGTACAGCATAAATGGGATCCCGCACAAAATCGGGCATACAAGCCCCAGCAGCGGAATGAAGATGGGGATATATCCTAACATCATACCGGCAAAGAAAATGACAAAGTAGATTGCGGTAAAAATACCCACATTGATGAGGTCTTTGGCTTGCAGCCTTTTGCTTTTTGTTTCCATAGTTTCATTCCTCCATGATGGCGTTAGTCATTGCTAACCTATGCCGCTAAAAAATAGCGACATGAAATTCGCATGTATTTAATTTATCATACTCCGAATAGGCGTACCACTCTGGATAGGTTGAAAATACTCCGAATGGTTTAGAAGTTGATAGTAACTTTTTTCAGGATATAAGCAGTAAAAAGGTGCGATAGCACATATGCTACCACACCTTTTATTTTGACTCGAACTTATAGCCGATACCGTAGACGCTTTTTACATAGTCCGGCAGATCAGGGGAAACCCTCAATTTTCTCCGTAGATTGCTTACATGGTTGTTCACCGCTTTCCGTGAATAGTAAGTATAATCTTCTTCCCACACCAAATCCATGAGCATCTCATAAGTGAATACTCGTTTCGGATTTAAGATAAGCAAGGAGAAGATTTCAAATTCTTTGACCGTCAGAGGAATCACATTGCCTTGCACCATTACAAGACGTTGCTCTAAACAGAAATATAAATCACCTTCCCGGATTTCTGTTAATGGCTGATCCACCTGTAATGGAGTAAAATACTGGCCTCGAAAGTGCGTTGTATATGGAAGATCAGCCGGAATATCGCCAGCCTCATAGTCACGAACAAATTGAGCCAACTCCTTCTTTTGATTCAGGGAAAGCAGGGAAAGTAGTTTTTTGCCTATTTGTCTGCCAGAATCCTCTAAATCCAACACGGCTAATTTCCCATATCACCACCACCTAACCGTCATCAAATGCTTTCTTTAATTTTTGAAACGATTCTGAACTAACTGCGTGTTCAATACCGCAAGCATCCTGCTCTGCGGTTTCGGGATCCACGCCAGCCAATATAAGTTGCTTTGTGAAAAACAGGTGCTTTTCGTAAATCTGTTCGGCAATCTGCAATCCTAGTTCCGTTAGGGAAAGTGTACCGTCAGCATTTTTAACAAGATGGCCGGATTTTATGAGTTCCTTGACTGCCCGGCTTACGGAAGGCTTTTTTACCCCCAACTGCTCTGCGACATCTACGCATCGAACATAACCGTGCTGCTGTTTTATCATTAAGATAGCCTCCAGATAATCCTCCATCGCTGGTGTCAAAGCCATTGGCACACCTCCCTTCCAGAACATTCTTCGTGTTCACTACCGTTATTTCGCCTTTACATTGGCGATTTCAATGAACAACTGGTCGCTGCCAAAGCTGAACGAATCAATCTTGTCGCTGTTAAAGGCGGCATACTGATGCGCAGAGGTAAACGGAACCAGTACGGCTTGATCTGCCGCAAAGGTAAGCACCTCGCTATAGATTTCCTGCACACGGTCCAAATCAGCGGTGCTGTCCAGCTCTTTAATGGTGTCCGTGCCATTTTCCATAGTAAGGGCAACCTGCCACAAAATCGGGTCGGACATCATTTCCGGGTTCATATTCGTCATGGTGAGGAACGGGTCATAGTAACCGCCGTAGGTTGTGTGGAGCGAGAAATCAAAATCGGTAGAAACCTGCGTAAACCATGTCATATTATCCGAACCGCGAGGCGTTACTTCAAACCCTACTTCACCCAATTCCTGAGCAATTACAAGCGCCGCATCGTCCATTGTTCCCTGATTGGTGATATAATCCAGCGTAACACTCAATTTTGCGCCATCTTTTTCGCGGATGCCATCGCCATCACTGTCTACCCAACCGGCGCTTTCCAGCAATTCTTTTGCTTTATCTGCATTGTAGCTGTATGTAGTGGCTTCTACATCGCAATACGGTAGAGAGGTATCCAGCAACTGTTCCGAAGCTGTTTCAAGACCGGAGAATACACTGTCGCTGATCGTTTCCTTATCAATCGCATAGGCCACCGCCTGCCGGACAGCGGCATCGTTAAACGGAGCCTCCTGTGTATTGAAGCCGATAAAACGGCTGTTGGAAATGCTGTCATCCAATACGGTGCCAATTCCATCCGCAGAGGAAAGTTCGGTATAACCAGCAAAGCTCAAACGGGATGTACCCGCAAGCAGATCCACTTCGCCATTGCGCAGAGCGAGAATTGCAGCATCGGGATCCGCGATCACTTTTACGGTAAATTCGTCCACATCAGGCTGCTCTCCCCAATAATTGGGATTGCGGACGAAAGTATAAGAGGTTCCGTCACCGTCCCCGGCATACATATAGGGGCCAGTCCCCATTGTCTGGGTCAGCAGTTCTTCTTTAGTTGTCAAATCCTCATTAAACGCATTGGGCGATACGATTCCCATTGGGTTGCACATGGCGAGGTCGTTCAAAACACCATAATAAGGAGTGGTAAGATGAATTGCCACGGTATGTTCGTCCACCACTTCAATCGACTCCGTGAGTGTTCCAATCTTACCAAAGGATGCAATATATGCTCCCAAATTGGAGAATGCCGCCTCTAAGCTGGTTTTTACTGCTTCCGCATTGAGGTCAGCACCATCCGAAAACTTCACGCCTTCTTTGAGATGGAAAGTGTAGGTCAGTCCATCATCGCTGATGTCCCACGTTTCGGCCAGCCCAGCCTTAAATTCACCATTTTCCCGAACGACGAGTGTATCGTAGCAGTTACGGGCATAGTAGGTGAAACCGTAAGTACCATTGGAAGTGGCAGGGGACATCGCCGGATAGAAGCCGGTGGAAAAATCCCAGCTTTCTGTTGTTGTGATACTTACCGGAGTAGAATCAGAACCGGAAGTATCGGGTGTTGTACTGTTGCAGGCGCAGAGACCAAGCACCATAACGCCCGCCATCATCAGTGCAGCAAGTGATTTTAGTTTCATAAATCAAACCGTCCTTTCGTTTTTTGTATATATCACGCCCCAAGGAGCGTATATACCTATTTCAAATCAAGTGGGAAGCGCGCAAAAGCTGTTTGGTATAGGGGTTTTGAAATATCTTCAGATCCCCATTCCATTGACGGCTTTCGATCAGTTTCCCGTTTTGCATCACATGAATTTCGCCCGCAAGATAAAGCGCCGCGTCAATCTCATGGGTAATGAAAAGATAACAGCATTGTTCTTCCTCCTGAACTCTTTTTAGCAATTCCAAAATACTTTTGCGCAGAATGACATCCAAACCGCTGATGGATTCGTCAAAGACGATATAGCGCGGGGAAACAGCCAGAGCGCGGGCAATCCCTACGCGCTTTTGCTGCCCGCCGGAGAGTTCGCCCGTTTTCTTGTTCGCTGTTTCCTTCGGCATCCCCATACGGTCAAGCAATTCAAAAATTCTTGCCCGTTCTTTCTCTTTAGGTATATTCAGCAGGTTTCGGATTGGCTCGGCAATCGCCTGATAAACCGTAAAATGGGGGTCAAGGGCGCTTTTTCCGTCCTGCAATACCAGTTGGATTGCTTTTGCCGTTTCTTTCCGGTTTCTTTTTCCTTTGCGGGAAATCGGTTTTCCGTCCAGCAGGATTTGACCGGACGAAGGTGATTCCAGCCCCAAAATCAACCGTGACAAGGTGCTTTTTCCGCAGCCGCTTTCTCCCACCAAAGCGTAGATATGATGATCTTCCATAGGCAGGCTCACATCAGAAACCGCATCAAACAGCAACTTATCTTCGCCTTTGTATTGTTTGCTTACATTTTTCACCTCCAGCATGTACTCACCCCCATCCCAAGTGGATCGCCTCAATCAGTTCCTTGGTATAATCAGCTATTGGATTCTGTAAGACCTCTTGGGCGCAGCCTTGTTCTACCATCTGTCCTTCTTTCAAAATCAGTACATGGCCTCCGACATGCCGTGCAACATCAAAGTCATGGGTGACTAAAAGCAGTGCGCAGCCCTGCTCCTGTAGATGCAGGAATTGCTCCACCGCTTTGTCCCTGTGAATCGCGTCTAAAGCGGTAGTCGGTTCATCGGCAACCACCAGCTTTGCGTTACCGGCAATCGCAAGGGCAATGAGGCAGCGCTGGAGCATACCACCCGAAAGCTGATACGGCCTGCTGCTTAAAATCCTTTTGGTGTCTGTAAGCCCTGCCCGAGACAACGCCTGTTCATAAAGAGACAAGGCTTCCTTTTTCTTCAAATCTTGATGCAGGTTAAGAAATTCGGCCATTTGAGCACCAATTTTTCTGGAAGGGTCGAGCGCCGTCATCGGATTTTGCGGGATAAAAGCGATTTTATTGCCGTAGTACAGCGCCCGTTCTTTTTCCTTTAGCTGTAAAAGCGATCTGTTATCAAAAAAGATTTCGCCATTCACTTGGAAGGCGCTGCTGTTAAGCAGCCCCAAAATTGCCCGGCAGGTCATCGTTTTTCCGCTTCCTGATTGGCCTAAAAGGATAACTGCACCCGCTTCCTCCAACGAAAAACTGATGTCCTTCACCAAATCCTGATATGGATTTTTAAGCGCAATGCTAAGATGTTCTACCTGTAACAGCTTTTTGCTCATAGCACATCCTCCTGCGGCTGAAGAATGTCCCTAAGCGCCTCGCCAAACAGATTGAAGCCTGCGGCGGCAATGAAAATGCAGATACCGGGGTAAATGAGCAGTTCCGGGTGGGAATACAACGCCACCTGCGCTTCCTCCAGCATTGCGCCCCATTCAGCCGTTCCGCTGGGCAGACCAAGGCCGAGAAACGAAAAGCTGGAAACCGTGAGGATGGCCGAAGCTACGCCCGTTGAAAAATACACCAAAAACTGCGGAAGGATATTGGGAATTAAATGGTGAACAATAAGCTGCCACATTCCACAGCCGGACACCCTCGCGGCGACAATGTAATCCCGCCCAAGTTCCGTTTTGGCATAGGTGCGAATAAGCTGCATAAACCGCGCCCACATGGAGATGACAACCGCCCAAATAATATTTTGCAGGCCATTTCCCAAAACGCCGATAATCGCCACTGCGATAATGAGCGTGGGGAAAGCGATAAATACCTGGCTGATTCCTGTCACAACACGGTCAAACCAGCCGCCGATACACGCTGTCATCATTCCAAGGATTAAACCAATCCCTCCCAACAGAATCAAAATGGGAAGCGCCAGCCCAAGGGATGCTCTTGCACCATAAAGCAAGCGGGATAATTCACACCGCCCAAGCTGATCGGTTCCAAGGGGATAATCGGCGCTCGGCGCTTGATATTTCATCAGTGGATTCACCTCGTCCGGCGCATGGGGAGCCAAAAGCGGTGCGAGAATTGCAACGGCGCAGATCAGCACAATCAGGCCAAGCCCGATGACCGCCTGCGGATTTCTCCATATTTTACGCAGCATCGCTTTCCTCCTTTCTCCACGGGCATAGCAAGTGGTTGAGTATTTCGCCAAACAGTTCGGCCAGAAGATACAGCGCGGCGATAATCAGCATACAAGCGCCAATCGCGTTGGCATCAGCAGCCATAATACAGTTCATCAGGTAGTTGCCCACACCTTTGATAGAAAAGACCTTTTCCACTACGGCGCTTCCAGCAATCAGATAGCTTACATACTGGCAGAACAGGGTGATGACGGGCGGCAGGGCATTGCGGAATACCTTCTTCCAGAGGATCCTGTTTACCGTCATCCCGTTGGCACGGGCAAAGCTCACATAATCACGGTGCATTTCTTCCAGCAGTGAAGCGCGAAATACCCGTACAGTCGAGCAAATCACAGGAAAAGATAAGGTAATGGATGGCAATATCAATCCCATAATCCCCGATGCAGGCGTTACGCTGAAAATCGGGATTTCCACAGCGAAGCCAATCAACAGCAAAAAACCGAGCCAGAACGGAGGAACACAAATTCCAAACAGCGAAACAATCCGCATGATATGGTCCGTCAGCTTGTTCTTTTTGGCCGCGCATAAAACGCCAAGCAGAATTGAAAACACGATAATTTCAGCTAACGACAGAAAAACTAATTGCAGCGTTTGCGGGAAGTAGGCTGCCAAATCCGCAGCCACCTCGTTTGTTGAAAAAATAGATTCCCCAAAGTCGCCGCGAAAGACACCGCCGATCCAGTTCAAATACCGAATCGGAAGCGGCTGATCCAAACCAAGTTCCGCGCGTACCTGTTCAATCACTTCCGGTGTAGGAGAGAGATTTCCACGGCGCACAAGATAAGTGGCTGGGTCTGTACTGGATAATGCAGTCAGGATAAAGCACAGGATGCTTACGCCAAAGAGCAGAACCAGCAGCCGCACGATTCGTTTTATCCAATGAGATTTCACCGTTTCCCTCCTTTCCGGTTAATCAAAGCTAACCATTGTGTCGAAGTAACTGCGGCAGGCGGCATATCGCCCGCCGCAGTGCATAAATTACTGTGCAAGTTTCCAGTTCCGCGCTTTCTGCCGGATATTCCAGAATTTTTGATAGATTCCTTTTTGTTGTATCAGTTCAGCGTGAACGCCTTTTTCTACAATTTTTCCGTTATCCACCACCAAAATCTGATCGGCATCCCGAATCGTGGACAGCCGGTGTGCAATGACAATCAGCGTCTTATTTTTTACCAAAGCGCTGATGGCCTGTTGCAAATGCACCTCGTTTTCCGGGTCAACGCTGGCGGTTGCCTCGTCAAGCAGGATAATCGGCGCGTCCTTGAGCATGGCGCGGGCGATGGAGATCCGCTGCTTTTCTCCACCGGACAGGGTGGAGCCGCCTTCGCCAATTACCGTGTCATATCCTTGTGGCAGAGCAGAGATAAAATCGTGGCAGCAGGCTTTCTTTGCCGCTTCTACCACTTGCTCATGGGTTGCGTCCGGGCAGCCAAACTTAATATTGTTCTCAATAGTATCGTGGAACAGATACACATTTTGAAATACCATGCTCATATTCTTCAAGAGGCTGTCACAGGTAAACTCTTTGACATCGTGGCCGCCTATGGTAATGCTGCCTTCCTGCACATCCCAAAACCGGGCGATCAGCCTTGTAATGGTGGTTTTGCCGCCTCCAGAGGGACCGACAATCGCAGTCATGCTGCCCTGTGGAATGGAAAAACTCACATCCTTCAAAATTGGATTGCCATTCTCATAAGCAAAGGACACATGCTCGAAGCCAATGTCAAAGGAATCCAAAGGGATGTCCCTACCGTTTTCATCAATTTTTTTTGCCTGTTTGATACGCTCTACCCGGTCAAGGGCAGCGTCCATTGTCCGAATCATTGTCGTCATCTGGCCCATAACCTCAATCGGATTGAAGATGGTAAAGGAAGCGATCAGAATAACGGCGAGATTAGCGAAAGACAGGTCGCCGCCAACAGCGAGGATTCCCGCGCACAGCATAATCATGCAGGCCGAAATACGGAACACCATCGAATAGGTCATATTGAGCGGGGTAAATACACGCTCCACCCCATAAGAGGCAGCCGCATTGCTCTCATAGGCATCTTCAATATCGCTCAGATTTTTGTCGCACATATTGAAGGATTTTACAACGGAAATACCTTGCACGTATTCCAATGTGGCCGCAACTGCTTCGGATTGGATTTTCTGCCGCTTTGCAGAGAGCGCCTTTCCTTTTTTCTGCATGTGGCTGTAGATTGGGAAGGAAAGAAGGATGCCTGCCACGAAAATCAAACCGATACGCCAGTCAAAGGCTAAAATACAACCCGCCATGACAATCATACTCAAAACGCCGGTTGTAACCTTATCAAGGATGTGCATAGAGTAGTTCTCGAGAAAGTTCAAATCCGTTGTAACAGTCGCCGTAATGTCTCCGACACTGTTATCATGGAAAAAGCCCATCGGCACATTCCGCAGCCGGTCGCCCAATGCAATCCGTTCTCTGGCTACAAACTCAAAGCCTGCCGTACTTTGCAGCCGGTAAACCAGATATTTGAAAATCATGCGCAGGATTAAACCTCCTGCAATCAAGCCGATAACAATACCCCATGTTTGTCCTGTAATCGGTTGACCGTTCTGCAATTCTATCAGGACAAGAAAGACGGCGGCGATTGGCAGCAGGCCGAACATGGATTCCAGAAAGCCACAGATAAAGCTGCCCCAAATCCGTTTCGATAAGTTTCCGCTTAAACGCAGTACGCGCCGGATGATTTTCAGCATAATTCACTCACCTCCTGATTCATACTCCAGTCCATTGCGCTGATATGAGCTTTCCACATATCCAGATAGGTTTCGGAATGGGTTAGAAGCTGCTCATGGGTTCCCTGTGCGGTAATCTGTCCGTTTTCCAACACTAAAATCTGGTCGGCATACATAATGGTAGAGAGCCGGTGCGCAATGACAATCAGAGTTTTCCCCTTTGTCAGCTTATCAATGGAACGCTGCAATTTATCTTCATTCTCCGGGTCTGTGAAGGCGGTGGCTTCATCTAAAATCACGATAGGCGCATTTTTGAGGATTGCCCGCGCTATGGCAAGGCGCTGGCGCTCGCCACCGGAAAGCCTTACCCCAGCGTCACCGGCATTGGTATCGTACCCTTGGGGGAAACGTGAAATAAATTCATCGCACCCGGCCTGTGCTGCCGCCCATTCCACTTCCTTATCAGTAGCCTCCGGTTTACCAATGCGGATATTATCGCGCAGACTCATATTGAACAGAAAGTTGTCCTGCGATACATAGCTGATCTTCTCTGTTAAGTCGGTAAGGGACATCTCCCGAATATCAATCCCGCCTACTAAAACTGCGCCTGCATCGACATCCCAAAACCGGGCGATCAGTTTGGCTAAGGTTGATTTACCCGAACCGGAAGGCCCCACAAAGGCAGTTACGCTTCCGGCCTTTGCTGTGAAAGAAATACCGTGAATGATCTCGCTGTCGCCATAGCCGAAATGAACATCCTTCATCTGCATGTCGGCTTTGTCTGTATGCTTCGGCTGTGCCGGTTCCGTCAATTCTTCCATATCAAGAAGCGCCTGAATACGGGGCTGCACTTCGGAAATAACGGCAAAACTTTCCCAAAACTCGGTAAAGTTTTGCAGGGAACCAACGATTGCCATAGAGAGAAGAATACAAACAATCAGTTCGGCAAGACTAACCGCACCGCCTGAAATAAGAGCCATTCCGACAGGCAAAACAAAGGCAATCGAGGATGGTAGAATCGCTTGGCTGATGCTCATAAACGGCCAACAGTGTTTATACCACTTTGTCGTGATGTCCCGCACCTTTAGAACCGCCGACTGGAACCGCCCCATTGAGGAAGCAGTCTGATTAAATGCTTTGATGACCTCCATACCATTGACATATTCCACAATGGTTGCGTTCATATTGGCATTGGACATCATGTATTCCTTCATCACTTCGCCACGGCCAAACATCATGCCATAATAGATCAGGTTTCCCAAAATAGCTGAAACCAAAGCGGCCAACGCCATGCGCCAGTCAATCACCAACAAATACAGAATGACAAAGATCGGAACAAGTATGCTGGCGGTCATCTCAGGGATAGCATGAGCCAGCGGTCCTTCCAGCCTTTCCGCATCATCGATAACAAGCTGCTTAAACTCGCCAGAAGATTTGCCCTGAATCGTTCCCATAGATACCTTGGACATTTTCTTCATGATTGTGGTACGAATATTTTTGATGATTTCGTAAGCTACCTTATGGGAGCAAAGCGTCGATTTCGCGTAAAGGGTATGCTTCAAAAGATACCCGCACAGAGCGATGACCGGCAAGAGGATTGCCCAAATCGTTGTCAGACTGCTTGCCAATGCCTTTTGCAGCAAGATTGCAACCGCGATATATGGAACAATACCAAAAGCAGAGGACAAAACAGATAGGACAACGGCAAATGATAGCTGCGGTTTCTTTTCGTCGGCAAATTTGAGGATTCCTTTATAGGGGGACTCTCTCTTGCCATTTTCTTTTCGCATATACATTTACCCGCCTTTCCGTGTTGTTTTCCAAACACAGTTTAGTGTAGCAAAACTATTTGCGCTTTTGTGACCGAATCCGGCAGTTCTATACCCCAATCCGGCAAATCTGTTTTTGAAGCGACTTGATTTTCGCAAGCAGATGTGATATTATGTGGTTAGTTATTGCTAACTATTATTTTTGTGAAAGGAGTTTGGCAGTATGCTTTTACAATGGTCCGCCCCCGAATATATGCCTCACTCTTTTCAGGTTTCCGGCCTTTCGGGTACCGTAGGGCATAAACAAACCGGCAACTGCTTTGATCTCACAAAACAGGTTGCCGATGGTTTTGTGGGTATGCAGGAGTTATCCAAAGGACTGTTTTTGGTTCAGTCTGAAATGGCCTTTAAGCGGGAAACGGAATTGTACGAAGAATATCCAGAGCGCAAGGTCTTTCAGCTTTCCTTCTGTATGAATGGGATCTGCGAATGGGATTATCGCCAAAAGCAAGGCGAGCACTACCAGCTTTCCCCAACACAGTGCAGTTTGCAATGTGGGACGTTTTCACAGTGCGTAAGCCATTTCGGTTCCGAGCAGCCTTACCATACCTTGAGCATTTCGCTGGAGGAAGGACGTTTTTCCTCACTGACAGAAGATTTAGAAGCAGCGCATTTAATTCGGCGGGATGATAAGATTTGTACCCATGTATTTTCCACCACACCGGAGATACGCCTTGTTTTACAGCAGTTGTTGGACTGCCCGCCCGAGCGGAAGCTGCGCAAGTTGTATCTGGAAGGAAAGGTTTTAGAACTGCTGTCTTTGTTTTGTGATGAAGCGATTGGCAAGCAGAAAAATACCAAAGATATTTCCAGAGAAGATTACCGATGCTTGATGAAAGCGAGGGAAATTATCGACAATCATTTCCTCCATCCTTTGACAATCGCACAGATTGCCGAACAATGTTTTTTGAGCGAAACCAAATTGAAACAGGGGTTCAAAATCTGTTTTAATTGCACGGTTTATGAATACATCGTGGAAAAACGAATGGAGATGGCCTACCGCCTGCTGCAAAGCGGAAAGTACAAGGTAAAAGACGTGGTATGGATGGTAGGATATACCAACGCAAGCCATTTTATCGACGCTTTTAAAAAAAGATATGGCGTTACGCCCGGAGAAATTTAAGTTCCTACTCTGCGGGAAAACTTCGGAGAATCGGCACTTGCCAATCTTTCGCATCATGTTAAATTAGGAGAAAAAATATGTCTTTCTTTCAAAACACCTGCAAACCAAAAGGATTCGCCGGGAAGATCATGGTCAATATGATGAACACCGGCCATGCCGCACTTGCAGAATGGGGCTTGACGCACATAAAAATCCGCGACGATGATTTCTGTCTGGATATTGGCTGCGGTGGAGGGGCTAACCTCAAACGCCTTTTGGGAAAAAGTTCAAATGGACACATAACTGGCATTGACTACTCCGAAGTTAGTGTTCAGAAGTCGAAAAAACTTAATCGGGCAGCAATTCAGGAAGGCCGATGCGAAGTTTTGCAAGGCAATGTTATGAATCTGCCGTTTTCAGAAAACACTTTTCACTTGGTAACTGCCTTTGAAACAATCTACTTTTGGCCCGGTATTCAAGTTGCTTTTCAGCAAGTATATCGTGTGCTTAAAAATGGAGGAACTTTCCTGATATGCAATGAATCCAATGGGAAAAATGCAAAGGACGAAAAATGGACAGATATAATCCACGGCATGACAATTTATACTTCCGAGCAGATTGAGAAAGAATTGGAAAATGCTGGGTTTTCAAAAATCGAGGTAGACCAAAACCAAAAAGATTGGCTTTGTTTGGTTTGTAAAAAAGATGATTAAAAAGGTGCGACAGCATACATACAACGCTGTCGCACCTTTCATTTTGCTTCAAACTTATAGCCGATACCGTAGACGCTTTTCACATAGTCTGGCAGGTCGGGAGCGATCTTTAGCTTCCTCCGCAGATTGCTTACATGGTTATTGACTGCTTTGCGGGAATAGTAAGTGTAATCTTCTTCCCATACTAAATCCATTAGCATTTCATAGGTGAATACCCGTTTAGGATTTAAGATAAGCAGCGAGAAGATTTCAAATTCCTTGATCGTTAATTCTATCGGTTGCTCTCGGATTGTAACAAGTCTTTGCTCTAAACAGAAGTACAAATCTCCAGATCGTGTTTCTGTTAGGGGATGGTTCAGCCTTTGGGGGATAGAATATTTACCGCGGAAGATGGCCTGATGTGGTAAATAAATCGGGTTAGCATAGTTTGTTTCACTCTCGAAAACAAACTGCGCAAGTTCCCGCCGTTGCTCTGCGGATAGCAGAGCAAACAACTTTTCTCCAATCTGCCAGCCAGTTTCAGCTAAATCAAGCACAGCTAATTTCCCATATCACCACCTCCTTAGCCTTCATTAAATGCTTTCTTTAATTTCTGAAAGGATTCCGCACTAACTGCATGTTCAATACTGCAAGCGTCTTGTTCTGCTATTTTGGGGTCCACACCTGCCGCTATGAGCCGTTCTGTAAAAAAACGATGCTTTTCATAAATCTGTTCGGAAAGCTGCAATCCTGTTTCTGTTAAGGAAAGTGTACCGTCAGCGTTTTTAACAAGATGGCCGGATTTGGACAATTCCTTGACTGCCCGGCTTACGGAAGGTTTTTTCACTCCTAAATGCTCTGCAACATCCACGCAGCGGACATAGCCATGACGCTGCTGCATCATTAAGACGGCCTCCAGATAATCCTCCATTGCTGATGTTAAAGCCATAAGCACACCTCTCTTCAAAATAACTAACCCAGTTTCCAGCCTATGGCCTCCTGTCTGGCCGATACAAAGTCGGCATACAGGCCCTTCTGCTGGATTAGTTCTGCATGAGTACCGCGCTGGACAATATGAGCATTGTTTAACACAAGGATTTGGTCGGCGTTCCGAACAGTTTTCAGCCGGTGGGCAATCATGATGATGGTCTTGTCGTGGGTCAACGCCTCAATAGCCCGCTGCAATTCATCCTCATTCTCCGGGTCAACGCTGCTTGTTGCCTCGTCCAAAATGATGATGGGCGCATTTTTCAGCATGGCGCGGGCGATGGAAATACGCTGTTTCTCACCGCCGGACAAAGTGCCGCCGCCCTCGCCAATCACAGTGTCATAACCCTCCGGCAGAGCGGAAATAAAGTCATGGCAGCAAGCCTTTTTCGCCGCCTCAACCACCTGCTCATGGGTGGCGTCCGGGCAGCCAAACTTGATATTGTTCTCAATCGTATCTGCAAAGAGGTACACACTCTGAAACACCATCGAGATGTTCTTCATCAGGCTGTCCAGTTTGAAATCCCGTACATCCGTACCGCCTATGGTAATCTTCCCTGCGTTCACATCCCAAAAGCGGGCAATCAAGTTGCACAGCGTTGTCTTACCAGCCCCGGAAGGGCCTACAATGGCCGTAGTCGTTTTTTCAGGGATAGAAAAACTAACATGGTCTAAAATCTTTCGAGTTGAATAGGAAAAATCCACATTATCAAAGACGATATTTGTATTCCTTGGCGTAATATCTGTACCCTTTTCGTCCATGACTGGCGTATTATCCACAGAATTTGCGGTATCAATCGAAGATGCCAGCATCTGCAACATCGTAATCTGACTACCAGCACTTTCGAGATTGTTGAACACAGTGAAGGACAGAACAACAAAAAGGATGCCATACACAAAAGAAAATGCGTTGATCGTATAAAGATAAATGGACAGTATCAGTAAAATCGTGCTGAAAATCCGCACTATAAGCTGTTGCAGTGCAATGTAAGGAGCTACTGCATAAACCAGCTTCAAATTTCCTTTATTGCTATCCCGAATAGCAGCAGCAATCGATTGGGAACTGTCCTTTTCAAAACCAAAGGATTTTACCACACCCATGCCTTGGATGTATTCCAAAACAGCTTCTACTAATCCCCGCTGTGCGCTCTGCCTTTTTTCTGCTGTGGAAGTCGATTTTCGAGTAGCTGCTTCTGTCACCAGCAGGTAGCAGACAACCCCAACCAGAGCGACAAGCCCAAGCTGCCAATTAAACAGAAGCAAGAACAGAATAAGAACAACAGAATTGAAGAAGCCTCCAATCATATTGACTAATGCCACAGGTGCTGAACTTTCTACATCCCCTAATGTCGTGGTTACAATGCCGGTTATCGTGCCGATATTATTCTTGTTGAAGTAGCCCATCGGGATATAGCGGAGGCGATCACCAATCGAAATACGCTTATCAGCTACCATGCCATATCCTACTACCGTCTGCTCATTCATGGAAAAGAAGGATGAGAAAATCCGTCCGGCGATGGAAAGCATCATCATACCCAGCGCCAGCCATACAGAAGTAAGACTGTGGTTATCCGAAGCTAAAGCGTCTACAATGAAGTAGAGCGCGCCAAACTGAAATGACGCAAAAATACCGTTAAGAAAGGAAAAGAACAATGATTTTTTCAAAAGCCCTTTCCGATTGCCTGCAAATGCAAATATTTTCTTTAATGTGCCAAGCATGAAACCACCTCCTTACGCTTCATCTCTTGCACCAATGTGCGCCTGCCACATATCCTTGTAAAGCGGACAATGAGCCAGTAATTGTTCATGGGTGCCTTGTGCTTCAATATTTCCTGCATTGACTACCACAATGTTATCTGCGCCTGTGATTGTAGAAAGCCGATGGGCAATTACAATCAGTGTCTTTCCGGCAGTTAATGCAGAAATTGCTTTCTGGACGATTGCTTCATTCTCTGGATCAATGAAAGCTGTTGCCTCGTCTAAAATCACGATGGGAGCGTCTTTCAGCATAGCGCGGGCAATGGCAATTCGCTGGCGCTCACCGCCGGAAAGCTGGGAGCCGCTGCTGCCGACAATCGTTTCATAACCTTTATCCAGCCCACGAATAAAGCTGTCACAGCCGCTTCGGATTGCTGCTTTTTCAACTTCTTGATCAGATGCGCCAGGTTTTCCCATACGGATATTTTCACGGATACTGCGGTTAAACAGGTAATTGTCCTGGGATACATAGGAAATTTGTTCCGAAAGCTGTGACAACGGAACCTCTGTCAGCTCATGACCACCCAAAGTAATGCTGCCGCTGGTAACATCCCAATATCCGGCAATTAGTTTTGCAATCGTAGACTTGCCGGAACCGGAAGGCCCCACAAAGGCGGTTATCGTTCCGGGGCGGATGGAAAGATTTATGCCATGCAAAACTTCCTGCTGTTTATCATAAGAAAAAGAAACATTCTTGAGTTCAATTTCTAAATCACCAAACGCAACAGGCCTATTGGCATGATGAAGTTCTTCGGCATTTAAGATGCTGTCGATTTCCTCTGTATTTTTTCCCAGCATAGCCAAAGAGCCGGTGAAAGAAAAAGCCTCCATGATTGGCCCCACAAGTCCAAGGGAAAAGATAACCGCCGCCATAAAGGTCATGGTTTCCAAACTGCCGGAAAGCCAAAGAGCCATACCGCCCGGAAGGACGCTTAGAAGTACGGACGGGATTACTGCATTATAAGAACACATGGTTTTCTGGCTGTTAGCCATCCATTTTATGTAGTAATCTGCATTGCCCCGGACAGCATCCGCATATTTCTCATAGGAACCTGCTGACTGGCTGAATGCTTTGACTACCTCAATACCGCCAATATACTCTACAACAGCATCAGCCATTTTCTTGCTGGCGGCCATTGCACCTGCGCCTTCTGTGGCATAGTTCCGCATACCGATGGACATAATGACCAACCCGATAAACAGGGTTGCCAAGGATAGAAGTGCCATCCGCCAATCCAAAACGAACAGGTACACAATGATAAACAACGGCACCAACATATTTGAAGTCATTTCCGGCAGGAGATGGGCAAACGGTATTTCCATCCCTTCTATCCGGTCAACAATGATACTTTTATAGTGGCCGGATGGGGTGTCTAAAATCGTTCCCATCGGAACCTTTGCGAGTTTTTCCACAACACGCTCCCGCAGATCCCGCAGCGTACTATACGCCGCATTATGGGAAATTACTGTTGACAGGTTTGAAAAAAGCACTTTCCCGCAATATCCAGTCAAAGCCACAAGACATACAGGCAGATATGCGGAGAAGGCAGTTTCTCCTGCGAACATTTTGGAAATGACATTAACAACACAAAAATATGGTATCATCTGGCAGGCCACGCCGAGAATTGCCAGGATAATACTGAAAACGAATTTACCATGATGAGCCTTTCCCCAGCTCCAAAGAGTGCCGAGGGGAGAACCCTTTTTCTGTTCTTTCACAACTTATCAACCTCCTTCTTCAGAAATATTAGCCGACTTCCTGCGCCCGCCCCTCAGTGATTCGGATAATCTTATCACAGCATAAAGCAATCAGTTCCGGGTCATGGGTCGATACAAATATAGTCTTTCCTTCGGCCGCCAGTCTTTTCAAAAGTTCCGCTACCTCACGCATGTGGCGGTAATCCAGTCCGGATGTCGGCTCATCGAAAAGTAAAATCTGCGCCTGCGCTGCAATCGCAGATGCAATCGCTACCCGCTGCTTTTGTCCTCCTGACAAAGCCATTGGATGTTTTTCCTTGTATTCATCCAGGTCAAGGCTTTCTAAAATTTTTTCGGCTGCCTTCTCATCGGGGTGTTCCATTGACAGAAGCACTTCGGAGAGAACACTGTTTGTAAATAGTTGATGGTTTACATCCTGCATAACCATATAGCAAATCTTTGTCAACTGCCGCCCATGATATGTTCTGCCTGAGACTTCGACAGTGCCTATACAGGTCTTTTCTAATCCGCATAAGCATCGAAGAAAGGTTGATTTTCCAGAGCCGTTATCCCCAATCACTCCAACGATTTTCCCTTTTTCAATTTGAAGATGTGGTATCCGCAAATCGCAGATTTCTTCATCTTCTGGTGTCAGCTTTTTCTTTACGAAAAGATATTTTCGCGGTGTGTAGGTAAAATAGAAATCTGTAAGGCACAACAGTTCATCTCCGTCAATACCTGTTTCCAGATTTCTTTGATCTGCGGAATTTTCATCGCCTGACTTTGAAACATTAGAAAATTGCCGGATATAGCGTTCCTCCAATGTAACAGGCCGAAGTTCATAAGATTTCAATTCCTTTTCTGTAAGCTGAGAAAATTCCTGCCTTGTCCATTCGTTGACAATGCGGCCTTTTTCCATATAAACTGCCCGGTCAATAATATCTTTCAGATACCATAGGCGGTGTTCTGAAATGATGATCGTCTTGCCTTGAGATTTCCAAAGCTGCATAGCATCACGCAGATCGCGGATTGCCGCCCAATCCAGGTTTGAGGATGGCTCATCCAAAATGATGATGTCCGGTAAGAGAGCCGCCACCGATGCACAGGCAATCTTTTGTTTTTCGCCGCCAGATAAGTCGAAAAGGCTGCGGCCCAAAAGATAATTTAGATTTAACTCCTGGACTACCTGCTTTTTTCTGGATAAAATTTCCGGTTTTGGCAAGCCAATATTTTCAGGCCCAAAGACCACTTCTCCGTCTGTGTCTACGGAAAAGAATTGGCTGCGGGGATTTTGGAAAACAGACCCGACAATTCCGGCCAGATTATAAAGTTCCTGCTGCTTGATGTCTAACCCATTTACATAAACATCCCCGGTAAGTTCGCCCTTGAAAAAATGGGGGATAAGACCATTGATAAGCCTCGTCACAGTTGTTTTACCACAGCCTGATGCACCGCACAAAAGAATACATTCTCCGTCTGTAACAGACAGATTAAGATCACAAAGCCCCACTTGGTCTAATCCTGAATAATGAAAGGTTACATTTTTTATCTCAATCATATCATCCCACTTCCACTCACACTGAAAGGTAAATATATATAATTGACAACACTAAAGTTACTGCAATTACCACATAATCTTTGCTATGGAACCCAATCTCACAAACATTCGTCCTTTTTACCGGGGCTCCAAGACCTCTGGTGACTGCCGCCGCTGATAACTCGTCCCCAATACTGATACAGGAAAACAGCAGAGGAACTAAACGATATTCGATCATTTTAGTTACCTTGCCGCCGCCAAAAGCAATTCCTCTCATACGCATAGCATCACGGATTGACCGGTATTCTTCTGACAATGTGGGGAAAAAGCGCATCATTACGGCAATAGAGATTGCCAGTCCTTGTGGCAGGCGCATACGGTTCATAGCGGCCATAAATTCACTGATTTTCGTTGTTGAAATGCAGTACCAGACCATAATCATCGTTGGTGCAAACTGCGTAATCATGTAGCATAGAAACAGGATCAACATGCCCGCTATGCCCCCGATGTTTTCCTGCGTAATTTCCATAAGCCATGTAGCCAAAATGAAAAGAACAGTAAATCTTGCGCCTACATGGGGTTTCCCTTCCAGGCAGACCAGAACCACAGGAATGTAGGTCATGATGGCCCGGACAATATAAGCCGGGCCATCCGTTACATCAATCATCACAACAACGGAAAACAAAATCAGCAAAAGCAGTTTTGTTCTCGGATCAAGATGGAAGCGGATATTGAGGCTTTTTCTATATCCATTTCCCATTTATACAATTCCCGCCTTTTCAAAGTTCTTCCGTACAACGGCCTTTCCAATAAAAGCACCGATTATTCCACACACAAAGCAGAGCAGAATAATAATCGGATATGTAGCAGGGGTTACAAGTGTAAACAGGGTATCGGCAAAAGAAGCATCAAATCCGCTTTCAATCAGACTTTGCTTGTAAGAGTCTGCTGTGAGAATGAGGGGAAGATAACTTGCACTAACCCAAAGATTGAATACGCCGCAACTGATAACGGTTTTTTTCCAACTTTTATATTTCCCGGACTTGGCAATCAGATCTGCAATCACTCCTGCCGCAATACAAACAGGTGCGCCAAGAAAGCCCATGCCAAAGATAAACAACAGGATTGCAACAATAACCGATGTTATTGTAAGCATCCCAAACTTTTCGATCCGCGCATAGTAGAGCATCATCGGAATACCTGTGACAATCGGGATGAGAACGGCATAACCGGCGACAACAAACGGGGATAGAAATCCGAGATACATGATAACCATCTGCACAACCCACAGGATTGCGGTAAAGATACCAATGGTGATGAAGTCTCTTGCCTTTAGTTTCTTTTCATTCATGAGAATGTCCTCCTGACTTTTCATTGTGGTTAGGCTTTGCTAACCACAATGAAGTATAGCACACCGTTCATCTGTACTTCTATCCCTATATCAGCATTTTAGCCCCATATAGCAACGAGTTTTAACTTGACAAGGAATCAAAATAAGACGATAATAGTTGTGACGATTCCATATCGCAAGAAATAGTAGCTAAAAAAGGGGCGGTGTAATGGGTGAAATATTAAATCAAATGCTTGAAAACTATTTGGTTTCATCAAATGTGCAGTTGCAAAAAGGGCCGGATAGCCTGTCATTCACAATCAATTCGGCAGAGGGCATCAGTAAAACAACCCTTTTCAATATTCTGCCATATATGCACCTGATTTTCTTTGACATTCACGCTCGTTCTTTGCCGGGAGAAATCGCAGAAAATGCTGTGTATCATCCTATGCAGTTTAATTATTGTGTGGGTGGCCGGATTGAAATGCTTTTGGATGACAATTCTTATATTTATCTCAAAGAAAAAGATTTTTGCATCAGCAGGCAGACCTCGCAAAGCGAATCTTATTTCCCTACGAAGTATTATCACGGTATTACCATGTATTTTGACCCTGATTTTTTTACAGAAGCCAACTCCAATGTGGATAATCTTTTTAATTTGAACTTGTCGCAACTGTCAGAAATCTACTTTGAAAAAAAGGATACATACATCGCAGAAGCCAGCAGTGAAATGGGAAAAATCCTTGAGCGGTTATGGCAGTTCTATGAAACACCATCTCCTTTTCATATGAAACTTTGTGTCTTGGAGTTGCTACATCTACTGTTAGATGCAGGAAATGTTGTCAAGGAAAAAACTCTAACCTTCTATACCAGCGTACAAGTGGAAATTGCGAAAAAGGCAGAGCAGATATTAACCGCTGATTTGAAACAGCATATTCCCATGAAACAGATTGCACAACAATTCGGCGTTAGTGAAACAAGTTTGAAAAATTACTTTCGAGGAGTATATGGAAAAAATGTTTCCGACTATCTGCGTGATTTACGTATGAGCATGGCAGAAAAGTTATTAACTGAAACCACGCTATCCATATCTGAAATCGCTTCACAAATTGGATATACAAAACAAGGGAAGTTTGCCGAAGTATTCCGTCAACAATTTCAGATGAACCCTCTGGAATATAGGCGAACTAAAAAAATTCAAAAGCTGTGAGATTACAGATTGGCAAGCAATGCAAACATATACATGTTTTGCGATTTTGGCCGGATTGCACCGGCCAAAATGCTTGTTGAGGGATTCCCCCCAAGCCCCCAAGATCGTCCCCATTCGGTGACGGCTGCGCGTCCTGCGGACGCTGAAAAATTTTAAGAAGCAAAAGAAAACCTCTATGCAAATGGTTCGTCCATTCACATAGAGGTTTCATATTTCCCGTTCACTTGGCATAGGTTAGTATTTTCGCAATACTTCTTTATGCTCCTCTGCCATTTCCCTGCGGGTGCTTTTTTATATCACTGTTTAATATAATCAGATAAATAATTTTTGCCTGAGTATGCGGCTCGCGCTTCAAAAAGAAGTTCCCTGTAAAAAGCCTGCGCGGCGGGACGGCGGGCAGAGGCTATTTCTTTTGCACGCTGAGTATAAAAGCCTGAATAAACATTTTTCAGCTTAAAATTATACTCCCTGAAAAAAGACGGCGGCTCATCGCCTTCACCGTCAAGCACGTCAAGAGTTTCGCTTACGCTGTATACAGGCGTGCCTGCTTTCCCTTCATACAGTAATGAACGGGCAACGCCCATTAAACCTGCCGCGTCAAGTTTGTCTGCGTCAAACAAAATCTTTTCCTCAATCTTTTTCGGCACGGCGCAGGAGCGAAAACGGTGCGCTCTTATACAATCTGCAACGCTCTCGGCAAACTCACGGCTGAACTCATTTTCAAGCAAAAATTTTGTTGCTTTTTCAGCACCTGCTTCTGCGTGGCAAAGCTTAGGGTTTTCCATCTGCTCTTTTCTGCCTATATCGTGCAAAAGGCAGGCGGCTATCAGAACGTCAAAATCAACATCTTTTTTCATATTGAGCTATATCAAGCGCCGTAAAAAGCACTCTGTATATATGCTGAGAATCGTGAGCGCTGTCTGCCATGCAGACAAGCATATAATCCTCAATTATTTTATAATCTGATTTTTTCATATCATTCTCTTGCGGCGCCGCAGAAAATTAGGGCGGAGCCTGCAGTCTTTTTCCTGAGTACTGCAAAAGCCGCTATCAGCACGGCATAAATCACTATCCAGCAGATATAGGATTTGCTCAGGTGCATTCCGGCACTTGAGATTATTATAGTTGAGCAGAGTTTTCTTGCCCCGCCTACAACAAAGCCGATTATTGAAAAATCACAGATAAGGGCGGCGTTTTTGCCTTTGAAAATTATGCACACAAGCCCCAGAACACACATGGCGGCAATGTAAAATCCCGCGTCAAGAGCGTAAGGAAGCATCATTGAGCCGGTTTTGATAAGCGCATAATGCTCAAGGTTATTTGAGGCGCCTGTAAGAAACGGCACAACAAGCAGAAGCGCTGCAATAGGAATTGCCCTTATATGGTTTTCTTCCTTGCTCTGTGAAATGTAAAGCCTGTAAATAACATAAAGGAAAAGCACAAGCGCCATTTTGCGGACTATGAAATATACGCAGGCGGCGTCAAGGTTGTATGTTTCCAGCATTTCTATATTCGGCGGCAGTATCTTAAATGCAAATATACCCGATATAAGGCCGAAATACGGGTCTTTTGCCTTAACAAGTATAAGATAGACCGCGGCAACGGCAAGCGTGAATACGAACGCCTGGATAAGCGCGGAAGTGTTGCTCCACGGAGTAAGTCTTTTGAGCGCTTTTTCACCCGCATAGCAGAATATTACTATTGCAAGTGATAAAAGGGAAAGTATCTGGTTTTTGCTGAAGTTCAGTTTCTTCATAATGCTCACTTCCACAATTAAAATAAATATTATTAATATTATTATATAAAAGATAATAATCTGTTTCAATAAGTTAACTTACCAAAAATATCCTGTTATATGTGTGGAATTTACACAATAAAAGATATGTAACAACGCATTGCTCGGAAATGTAAAAAGCGCCCCTGCACGGAGCGCTTTTAGTATTAATCCGCAAGGCAGTTGTCAAGCGCCTTTATAATGGCGGCCTTGTCCATATCCCTGCCTATGAAAACTATTTTATTTATCCTGTCGCCGTAAGTAGGATCCCACGCGGCGGCGATGTCAGGATTCATCTGCAGTATCTGCTTCTTTTCTCTTTCCGGGAAGCAGGCTATCCACTTGCCGTCGTCGGTAGCCGTTTTCTGCCTGCCGCTCTGCTCAAAGATATAAGCGGTGTCGGGGTCTTCCTTTATCCAGAAAAGTCCCTTTGCGCGGATAACTTCTTTGGGCCATTTCGCAAACACGAATTCCTCAAATTTCTGCTTTGAAAGCGGCTTTACATTCTGATAAACAAAAGTACCTATGCCGTACTCCTCCGCTTCGCCCTCGCCGTGGTGGTGATGATGGTGGTGGCCGTGGTGCTCGTCATGGTGGTGCTCATCGTGGTCATGGTCATGATGATCGTGTTCATCATGCTCGTCATGGCTTGTTTCAGAGTTTTCACCCTCACCGCGCATAGCCTGTATCCAGCCTGCGCTTTCAAGTATCTTTTCATAGTCAAAGCGGTTGGTTGAAAGTATCTCGCCAACATCAACATTGCCGTATGTGGTTTCAATTATTTTAGCCTGCGGCTGGAGCGCCTTGATTACTGCAAGCACTTTTTCCCTTACTTCGTCAGAAACCTCGTCCACTTTGTTGAGAATTATCGTTGTGCAGTATTCTATCTGCTGAACAAGCAGGTTTTCAATATCCTCCTCGTCCATATCTTTTTTAAGCAGTGAATCTCCCGCGCCGAATTCGTCTGCCATGCGCTTTGCGTCAACAACCGTAGTGATGTTGTCAAGATACGCAACTGCGGGCAGGTCAACGGACGGGTCTGTGCCGTCAAGCATACAGATTGAGCCTGCTATGGGGCCGGGCTCGCATATGCCCGATGCCTCAATAAGAATATAGTCAAATTTTTTACTTGAAGCAAGGCTTATTATCTGCTTCATCAAATCAACTTTGAGCGTGCAGCAGATACAGCCGTTTGAAAGCGGCACAAGATTTTCATCTTTTTGTGTAACGGCGCCGCCTTTTTGGATAAGGGAAGCGTCTATATTTACCTCGCCTATATCATTTACGATAACGGCAACACGGTAGCCTTCCTGATTTGAAAGAACATGGTTTAAAAGAGTGGTCTTGCCCGCGCCGAGATAGCCCGTAAGCAGGGATACCGGCACAAGGCCCTGTTTGTAGTTCATATTTATCCTCCCGAGTTTGTTTTTTCAGTTAATATGATAACACCGCTGTCAACCCCGGTTTTCTCTGAAACGTCTGAAAGCGGTAGTGTCCATAGCGCATTTAAGCACGTTCATTGCAGTGCGCTGAAGTTCGGCAACTGTGATGCCGCCCGGTTTTCCGAGCGATTCAAGCAATGTGCCGTCAGGCTTTCTCTTTCCGGTTCGTTTTCCGCCCGGCATAAATACGTCTACCTGCGCCCTTACCCTGTAAGCCTGGTCACGCACACACGCAAATTCGGGGCTTCTGCCTTTCTGCATCCACCAGTCGGTCATAACATTGCCTTTGTAGTTCCATTCTTTTCTAAGAATATCGGTGCAAAGTTCGTAGCCGTAGTGGTTGTAAACGCCGTTTATTTTGTTATAGGAAGTCATTATGTTTTTAGGCGATGCTTCTTTAATGCATATCTCAAAGCCCTTGAGATATATTTCCCTTAAAGCGCGTTCGGATACGCGGGAGTCATTTTTCGTCCTTGCAAATTCCTGGTTGTTGCAGGCAAAATGCTTGGGGCACGCCGAAGCGCCCTTGCTTTGTATGCCGCGCACTGCCGCCGCCGCCATTTTGCCCGAAACATACGGATCTTCCGAATAATACTCAAAATTCCTGCCGCAAAGCGGATTTCTGTGTATATTCATACCGGGTGCGAGCAGCACGTCTGTGCCGCGGTCAAGCATTTCTGCCGCAACCGCAGAGTAAATGTCCTCAACAAGCTGTGTGTCAAAGGAGCAGGCAAGCAGAGTTCCTATCGGGATAAGCGTGCACTTAGCGCTCAGACGTATGCCGGATGGGCCGTCCGTAGTGATAACGGGGGGAACGCCTTTGTCCCTGAGCGGCTGCAAAACACCGCCGAACGCACCCGCATTGCCCTTTGCGCCGAGTTTGCTGTCCATTGTGTAATCGCCGCGTGTGAGCGCCTCAAGTTCTTCAAGGCTGAGAGCGGAAACGAAATCCTCAAGCTTAGCTTTGCCGTCTGCAACGTCAAACAGCGAAATATCTTTATTGTCTGAAGGCACAAGCGCCTGCGGCAGTTCATCCTCTATTTTCTGTTTTAAATCTGATTTCCTTAACGGGCACGCCCTTTTTACGGGAATGTACCTGTTTACGCCCTTTACGGGTGTGATTATTTCGAACTTTTCTGACGGGGCAAGGTTTTCTGAAAGACGCTCATAAAGCGCATCGGTTTCCTGGAAATAGCTGAATACTTTTTCGGCACTGTCAACTGCCTGCCCAAGATAAAAGCTGTATTCGCCTGCCATTGTGATGTATGATGATCTGTAGCCGTAAACGCCCTGCGAATCATAGGATGCAAGCTGATACATTGAAACAAAAAGCTCGATTTCCTGTACTTCACCGGGTAAAAGAAGTTTTGTCTTGCCGAAAGCCGCAAGTTCCCTCAAAGGGTTGCCGAGTTCGCCCTGCGGTTTTTCTATATAAAGCATAACAGGCTTTTTGCCTGTACGGCTGCCTGTGTTTTTTACTGATACGGTAAAGTAAAAGCCGTCCTCTTTTGACTTTGCTTCTTTGAGAGCCGTTTCAAATTCAGTGTAGCTTAATCCGTAGCCGAATGGATAGATAGCTTTTTCGGGAGCAAAAGTTTCAAAATATCTGTAGCCTACATAGATGTCCTCAGTGTAGTTGTTGTAATCATGGTTTGCGAAATCCGAAGAACTCGGATAGTCGGTATATTCTCTTGCAACGGTGTCGGTAAGAGCTCCGCAGGGATTAGCCTTGCCGCACAGCAGGTTTGCCGCCGCAGTGCCGCTTTCCTGCCCGCTCTGCCACATCAGCAGCACGGCGTTTATTTTATCGCCGAAGTCTTCAATCCACGCCATGTCCATAACGCAACCGATGTTTAATATTACCGCCGTTTTACGGAAATAATCTGTTACGGTGCTTAAAAGGCGGCGTTCCTCGTCGGTCAGATACCAGCTGCCTTTTTCAAGCGCACAGTCCCTGTCCTCTCCCGATGAGCGGCCTATAACAACAACGGCACAATCCGATTCTTTTGATGCTTCAAAAATATCAGACGCCTCAATGGGCATTTCGGGATAAAATCTCGGCCACATTCCCCACACGGAATCGTTGATCTTGTTTTCGGCGCACCAGCTTTCATATTTCTGCGCAAGTTTTTCATTCAGCGCCAAATCAGCACATTCGCGTATTCCCTGAACAAGATTTACTTCGTAAGGTCTGTTTACCTCGCCGCCAGAGCCGTAACCAGTGTAAAACCAGTTGCATTGCACACGGCCGAAAACGGAAATGCGTTCGCCGTTTGTGAGCGGCAGCATGCCGTCATTTTTAAGAAGCACAGCGCCCTCCTGAGCCGCTTTGGCAAGCAGCGCAGAATTGCTTTTATCAATTTCACCGCTTGTATCCGCCTCTACTTTTTTCTGTGAAACGGAGTTGAGCGAAGTTATAAAACCGCCTACGGAATTAACCGCTTTTTCAAGAAGACTGTTCATCTGATTTCCCCTTGTTTAATTAATATTCAGTATTTTAATATTAGCAAATATGTTTATAAACTGCAATATAAAAATCAATATTACCTCGGCATTGCATAAAATAAACGAAAAAACGCCGCGGTGTTGCCGCGGCGTTAAAATCAGTTGAGCACTTTGAAATCTACCTTGCCTACTTTAGTACGCGGGAGTTCGTCAATGTAAACGATCTCTCTGGGCAGGCTCCATTTGGAAAGGTTCTGCTCGCCGAAATGCTTGATCTTTTCGGTAAGAGCTTCTTCATCGTCTTTAGCATATTTTTTGTTTTTAACTACGAAGAGCTTGAGCATTGTCTTGCCGCCGTCTTCTTTGCCGATTACGCAGCAGTCATAAATCTCTGCCATAGCTCTGTATGTTTCCTCAATGAATGAGGGATATACGAGATAACCGCTTATCTTGTATACTCTCTTGAGACGCTGACGGTAGTAGATATCGCCCTTTTCGTCAATATAGCACATATCGCCCGTATGAAGCCATACTCTGCCGTCCTCATGCTTAACAAGCATTTTTGAAGTTTCTTCGGGGTCGTTCCAATAGCCCTGCATAAGTGTGGGGCCGTAAACACAGAGTTCGCCGTCCTCGCCCACAACTTTTTCGGTTGTGCCGGGCTTAACAGTCATAACCTCTATATTGTAAGTAGGAATACCTATGCATCCCTGAGGAGCTTCACGAAGCGGGTCTGTGAATGTGCATACGGTTACACATTCTGTAAGGCCGTAGCCTGTAACGAAGTGGCATTTTGCGCCGTTGTCCTTGAGAAGTCTATCCATTTTTTCGGTAAGGGTATAGGGAACAACGTCTCCGCCTGAGCCGATAAGCTTCATATTGCTCATGTCAATGCCCTTGAGATAGCCTGCTTTGTAAACCTTTTCAAAGAAATCAGGAACACCGAAAACATAGTTAAGGTGATATTTCTTTATAGCGTCTGAACACATTTTAGCGTCAAACTGCGGGAACAGGGACTGAGCCATGCCAACGCACATTGAAACGTGCATGCAAAGCGCAAAGCCGAAGCCGTGGAATACGGGAAGAGCGGTAAGCATACCGTCTTTATCCTGGTCTATCTGCATTTCAAGAACGGTGGTAACAACATCCACAAGCTCGTAAGAAAGGTTGTTGATGTTTTCCGAAGTAAGCATAACGCCCTTGGGGTTGCCTGTTGTGCCGCCTGTCATCATGATAGCGGCAGTAGCTGTGTAATCTGTTTCTGTTTCAGGCACACCGTTTTCTTTTATGTACTGCTCGCCCTCTTTAAGGAAGTCAGACCAGTCAATAAGCTTTTTAACATTTGTTGCAGGAGCGGTTTTGCCCTTAATCTTTTTCTTATAAATAAGGTTTGCCATGAAGCCGTAAGGATTTTTCGGGAAATAGGATGCAGTTTTGCACTTAACAACTGTTACATCCGGGTTATCCTTGAATGCCTTTTCCGAAACATCAAAGCAAAACGCGAATTTTGCGCCTACAAGGTGAATGGCGTAATCAGCCTCTGATTTTACAGAAAGCGGGTGAAGCATAGAAGCTACTGCGCCTATTTTGTTTACTGCGTATATAGCGGCAATACACTGCGGCATATTCGGCAGGCAGATAACAACTCTGTCTCCCTTTTTAACGCCGTTTGCTTTGAGCGCCGCCGCGCATTTGTCTACAAGTTTGGCAGTTTCATTCCAGCTGAGAGTGTTGTTGTAATAATAAAGGCAGGGATTGTTGCCTCTTTCTTTAGCGGAATTTTCAAACTGCTGATACATTGTAGTCCTTACATTGTATTTTGAAGTATATTCCATCTGAACAATCTCCGTTTCTGATTTTTAGTGTTTTCTGTATAATTTTAATAAAACCGCTGTGAACTTGCAACACAAAAAATAAATGTTTATTATTTGTTTATAACTCAATAATATTTTCATAAGAAATAAAAGGCATATTTATATCCGAGGGGAATGTGCGAAACGAGCGCATAAGGCAGGCATTGTTTCCGATTTTTGCATGTTTTAAAGCAATATAAATGCTCCCCCTTATTATTGCAATTGACTTTTGCACCGTTTGTGTTATATTATATCTATCTCTTACTTTAACAAAAAAGGACTTTTAAAATGGCATATAAAATAAAAAAACACCCCACAAAAAGCATACCTAAGGCTCAGTTCGCTTTCTGGATAATTACGCGTATAGCTCTGCTTGTTTGCGCCGGATATTCTTTTGTAACGGGCGATCTCGTAATGGGCTTTGAATCTGTTTTTTGTTTTATATTTACCCATCTGTGGGATATGTTTCAGGTTTTCGGCAACGGCTCTTTCATAGAGGAAGTGCCCCCTCTTTCACAAACCCTTCTCAGCATTATTATATTTATAGGCATAGTTATCGGCTCATATATGGGCATGTTTGATAAACTTTGGTGGTTCGATATATTCATGCACGTTCTTTCGGGATTTGTGTGTGCGTCATTCGGCTATGATTTTGCATGTATAATTCAGCGCAAAAAAGGGCAGTGCGCCGCAACTCTTGCGGCAATTTTCGGGCTTATGTTTGCGCTTTCCATTGCGGTGGGCTGGGAATTTTACGAATTCCTTATGGATACCCTGCACGGCACAAATCTGCAGCTTGCAAAGCCGGGCGAGGAGACCGCAATGTTTGACCTTTCAAAATATCACGGCGAATACGGTTATCTGGGTCTTGTGGATACAATGACGGATATGATGATGAACGCCGTGGGCGGCGTAGTGGGCATGATCTTTATGATAGTGCTCAGAAACCGCAAAAAAGGCAAAAGCAACAGCAAATCGAAAAAATAATTTTGCTGCCGATTTTTATATTGATAAATATACTGAAATGTAATAAAAGATATTACCGCCGAAAACCTATGAGAGCTTAAACCGCACAAGTGTTTTCGGCGGCTTTTTGTTTAAATTTCATCTTTTCCCAGTTGTGACAATTTTTTCGTTTTCGTTGTTTTATACTCATACCGTGTTATTAAAAATGCGGATGTGAAAAATATGAAAACGGCTCTTAAAAAGGAAAAATTCAGTGAAATAAAGAAAAATGTGAAAAGCAAAAGAACAAGGGCAGTGCTTGAGAGCGCGGCTTATTTTGCCGCCGCATTCATACTTGCGCAGAATGCCGTGCTGCAAAGTGTTTCCCCGTTTGCCGTTTCACTTATTTCTGTTTCAAAAAAGAAAAACTATTTCTATGCCGCGGCAGGCGCGGCGCTTGGATATCTTGTTTTCAGACCTCAGGATTTTGCCCGCTGTGCAGCGGCGGTGCTTATTGTTTTTCTCGGTTCGCTCGCGCTTGATCTTGCAGACTGTAAAACATCGGTTTTTCTGCCCATGATGATATCTTTTTGCGCAGTTGCCGCAACGGGAGTTGTTGTTGATATAAAAACCGGAGGTGCGGCGGCGGATTATGCTCTTACGGCGGCACAGAGTATTCTTGCGGGCGGCGCGTCATTTTTCTTTTACAGGGCGCTAAACTGCAGCCTGCACCGTTTCAGGTTCAGGGCGCTTCCCGCGTCTGATCTCACCTGCATTATCATTTCGGCATCTTTGCTTCTTATGAGCCTTTCACGAATTACGATTGCCGGATTTTCACCCGCGCGCTGTATAGCGGCACTGCTTGTTCTGCTGACTGTTCGCTACGGCTCAGACAGGCTTGGAATAATGCTTGCGCTGTGTGTTGGCTTTGCCTTTTCACTCGGCACGGATGAAGCGCTGTTCCTTACCGGCGCTTTTGGCTTTTCGGCGCTTTTGGCATGCCTTTTCTGCCCGTTCGGGTCGCTTGCGTGCGCAATCTCCTACGCCGTTTCATCAGCTTTGTTTACGGTTGCCGCAGGGGCGGAGGTGCATTTCTTTCTTGAAAGCGCCGTTGCTTGCGTTCTGCTTGCGCTCTGCCCTCCCGTAATAGGCGAAAAGCTTGAAGCATTTTTCAGGGGCGGCGAAAATATTACGCCGGACGGTTCACTGCGCCAGAGCCTTGTTATGCGTCTGCGCTTTGCGTCCGGAGCAATTAATTATATCAGCGAAAGCGTAAATGAAGTGCGCGAGAAGATTGACGAGATGAACAGCAGAAAGGCTGAGCAGGCACGCTCACAGATGAGCAGTGAACAGTATCTTTCCCGCCGAATTATAGATGAGAAAACAAACGAGATAAGAATGGTGGCGGCAGACCAGTTCTTTTCAATTTCTGATATGCTTTCAGACCTTGCCAGGGAATTTGACGAGGCGGAGTTTTTTGACACCGTTGCCGCAGGCAGAATACGCCGCGCACTTGGTGAGTATGATATTTATCCCAAGAGCATATCTGTAATAGAAGACAAATACGGCAGAGCGCGCGTTGAGATACTGACGGGCGGGCGTGAAACGGGATTTTCAGATTCCAAACTCCAGCGAGAAGTATCAAAAGCGTGCTCACGATATCTTGATAATTGTTCGGTAACCTATTTTAAAAGCGATACAATGATAACATTTACCGAAAAGCCGAATTATTCGGTTGAAATAGGTTTTGCCCAGCACAGCGCCGAGGGTCCTCTCTGCGGCGATACTATAAAAACAATAAATGACGGACACGGCAGAAGCGTGCTTATAATAAGCGACGGAATGGGTCAGGGCGGCAGAGCCGCAATTGACGGAGCAATGGGCGCGGGTCTGCTTTCCAAACTGCTTGCCGCGGGTTTCGGGTTTGACAGCGCTTTAAAAGTAGTTAATTCTGCTTTGCTTGTAAAATCCGGGGATGAAAGCCTTGCAACGCTTGACTGCGCCTGTATAGATCTGTTTACGGGCAGAGCGGAGCTTTACAAGGCGGGAGCTCCGGCAACTTATATTGTTAAGGGGAACAGGATTACAAAATGTGAATTATCGTCTATGCCGGCAGGTATTCTGCGAAATATTGAATTCGCAAAACGCACTGCCGCGCTGGGAGACGGTGATCTTATAGTTATGCTGAGTGACGGTATTACCGAGCCGGGCGGCGAATGGCTTACGGCAATGCTTTCCGGAGCAGGTGAAATGAGCACTCAGCAGATTGCGGATGAAATAGTCAAAACTGCTCTCAGTCTTACAAAGGATATGAGGGAGGATGATATGAGCGTTATTGCGGCGCGTCTGCACAAGTTTGATGATGAATTCTAAGTTTTTACGGAGGGGATTTTATGTGTGGAATTATAGGCTATATAGGCAGAAGTGAAGCTACGGGAATTTTGATTAAAGGCCTTAAAGGGCTTGAGTACCGTGGATATGACAGCGGCGGTATCGGCGTTCTAAATAATGATAAGATAACGGTAGTAAAAGCCGCAGGGGAAATAAAAAATCTTGAGAAGAAGATTCTCAGCATGGATGTGCACGGAAATCTCGGTATAGGGCACACACGTTGGGCAACCCACGGCGCCGCAAACGAAACGAATGCTCACCCTCATGTCAGCAAGCATTTTGCCGTTGTTCATAACGGAATTATTGAGAATTACAGAGAAATAAGGGAAAGTCTTGAAATGAGCGGATTTTCCTTTGAAAGTGAAACCGATACTGAAGTAATTCCGAAACTGCTTGAGCTCAATTACACGGGCAGTGTTGAGGAAGCTATAAAAAAGACACTGCCGCTGTTAAAAGGCTCGTATGCGCTGGGCATTGTGTGCAGTGAAAGTCCCGATACTCTTTATTGTGCCAAAAACGGATCTCCGCTCATAATAGGCGTTGGCGATGATGAAAACTATATTTCTTCTGATATAAACCCGCTTCTCGGAAAAACAAACCGGGCGATATATCTTGATGACGGAGAAACAGCCTCAATAACGGCTGAGGAAATAACCGTTTACGGCAGGAATTTTGAGCCGGTGCAAAAAGAGATAAAATCTGTTCAGCTGCCGAAATCGTCAGCCGATAAGGGCGAGTTCGAGCATTTCATGCTTAAGGAAATATACGAACAGCCTCAGGCGGTTGCGGATACCATAAACAGCGTGTCAAACGGAGAAAGCATAGTTTTCAAGGATTTTCCGTTTACAGATGAAGAGATAAAAAATCTTAACAGGGTGTATATCGTAGGATGCGGCTCCGCCTATCATGTAGGGCTTATGGCAAAATACGCTTTTGAGGAAATCGCCAAAATCCCGTGCTTTGCGGAGTATGCGGGCGAATTCAGATATGAGCATCCCGTTCTCGGAGAGGACTGTCTTGTTGTAATAATCAGCCAGAGCGGCGAAACGGCGGACAGTCTTGCGGCTTTAAAACAGGCGCATGAGCACGGCGCAAAAACCATAAGTATTGTAAATGTTGCCGAAAGCTCTATTGCCAAAATGAGCCAGTACAGCCTGCTCACAAAAGCGGGCCCTGAAATTGCTGTTGCAACTACAAAGGCTTTTTCATGTCAGGCCGCAATGCTTAATATGCTTTGCATATATATTGCGCTCAGACGAGGGGCATGCACTTCCGTTTACGGAGAGATAGCGCTGAATATGAGTCTTCTGCTCTCAAAAAAGATAGAGCGTATACTGAGCAATACACAGAAAATCGAAACGCTTGCAAAGCACATAAAAGACGCTGGCAAATGCTTTTTCCTTGGAAGAAACGCCGATTACGCGGCGGCGCTTGAGGGCGCGCTGAAATTAAAGGAGATAAGTTATATCGATTGCTCCGGCTGCCCTGCAAGCGAACTTAAACACGGCACAATAAGCCTTATCGAAAGCGGCACTGTCTGCTTCGGTATTATAAGCAACGAGCGACTGCTTCCGAAAACGGTTTCAAATCTGGAGGAAGTAATTTCCCGCGGTGCAGATGTAACAGTTTTTGCTCCCGAAAGCCTTGAAAAAGAGCTTACAAAGTTCAGCACGGTAATAACTTATCCGGATTCAATTCCGCTTCTTACACCGTCTATTGAGATAGTTCCGCTTCAGCTGCTTGCTTATTATACTGCAAAAGAAAAAGGCCTGCCTATTGATAAACCGCGTAACCTTGCGAAATCGGTAACAGTTGAATAAAAAACAAATCTGAATATAAAAATAACCCCGTGCAATTTGCACGGGGTTTGATTTTTATCAGTCCGTTTCTATTTTTCCGTTTTCTTTTTCATATTCCGCAACACGCTTTTTGAGGTATTGCTCAATTTCTTTGTTTGCAGAGCGGCCTTCCGATTCTGCAATGTATCTGAATTTTTTAAACAGCAGTCTGTCTACTCTCAAAGTATATCTAAGAAGTTTATCGTCTATAATATGCCACCATTTCAACACTATTATGACATAATTATAGCGCAATTATTGCGTCAAAACCAAAATGGTGTTATTATAGTGAAAAAATGACGCACAAATTTCAGCGAGGTTTATTATGAAAGTATCAGGAAATTTTTGATTTAATTTGCGGTAAATTATATTATACACATATAAAAAAGACGCCGAAATGGCGTCTTTTTTAGCTGTCAGAACTGGCCGTTGTTTGGGTCTTGAGGACCCTGCGGACCCGGCTGAGGGCCGTTGAACGGGCCCTGAGGCTCCGGACCGGGACCTCCGTAAAACGGGCCGCCGGCAGGAGGCTGATTGCCCTGCTGTGATGCTATAACGATTGCATCGTTTCCGATATTTTTGGGCAGCTGAGACTGCTTTACACAGCCTATGATTGCAGTTATAAACGGCACGAAGCAAATAAACCAGCCTACGCACAGGCCGATTATTTTTCCCGTCCACTCCGCATCGGAAAAAGTAATATTGAGTACGCCGTTGACAATTGTGCAGGTAGCCTTTATTCCGAGACCGAGACCAAGCAGCATATTTATTCCGCCTGTATTTTTGTCAAAAGTTAAAACTACTGAATTGTTAAATTCGGCAACTGAAACGGTAAATCCCTCCATGCGGTATTTTTCGGCAAGCTGCCCTGCAAACATTTGCAGATTGAAATCGGGCGCAACATTGAAAAAAACAGTGTCTGCCATAATTCTCCTCCTAAAAAAATAAAAGTATTTTACACAGCCAAACGGCAAGCATAAGCAAAGCGTTTATAAAAATACACACGGCTATAACTTTGTTGTTTAATTTTCTGCGAAGAATGAACTGGTAATACAAAAGATATACAAGTTCAATGAAAATCAGCGGCGAAAGCGGGTGGTATTGCACCGCTGCTGAGAAATCGCAGAGCAAAATACAGCAAAACGCACGTGTAAGACCGCATCCCGGGCAGTCTATGCCCGTTATCATTTTGAAAGGGCATCTGTAAAACAAAAGTATAAGAGCGCCAAAAAACAAAAGCGATATAAAATATCTTGTAATTATATTTATGCGCGCGTTTGATTTTGAATTTTCGATATAATTCATTTTAGTTCGCTTACTTACATTTAATCTTTAATTTATAATACCATATAAAAACTGCGATTGTCAACATAAACAAAATAACTCTTTAAGAAAATGTTCATTTGGTAAAATCAACTAAATTATGCCTGCTTTTCTATATGTAGTAAAGAGCGGCATGGGAACATTATGAGCGGCTGAACAGGGCGTCTGTAAAAAAAGACCCGTCGGGCATTCATGCCGTACGGGTCTTAATATTTATGAATGGATTTTCGGTATTTTGTCACTTTGTATCTGCAGGGCAAAGCGCAGGGTCAGTTTTCACCCAGATATTCTTCCAGGCATTCTCCGCTTTCGTATATTTCTTTTGCGGCGGTTTTGCCCACATATCTGTAATGCCACGGCTCATAATCCTTGCCGGTAATATCCGTTTTGTTTTCAGGATACCGCATTATAAAGCCATATTTATAAGCGTTTTCGGCAAGCCATGAATAAACTTCTTCGCTTTCGCTCTTTCCCTCAACGGCATTTATATCTACTGCCAGTCCAAGCTCATGCTCGCTTGTCCCCGGAAGGGCAACCGTTTCAAGCGCAAGTTTCTTTGCGCGTGATTTTGAATAGCCCTCCGCCATGTATGCGGCAGTCTTTTCATTAAGCACTCTTTTTTGCTCGTCATCTGAGCGGTAGCCTGCGCGCACAAAAGGATAAATGCCGTCTGCACGCATATCGTCAAACATTTCCTGCAAATCAGGATATATCATGCTTGCAACCTGCTCGCCGTTTGAAAGCGTTGTAAGCTCAACGTCCCAGTTATCAGGAACGTGATTATCATCATTTACAAGGGTCAGTTCGGCACTTTCGGCTTTTTGAGTGAAAACAATATGGCCGGAGTTGTCAATGCCCATTCCTTCTGATGTAAACAGCCATACTCCTCCAAACGCAGCTGCGCAGACTGCAAGAACGGCAATCAGTATCTTGATTTTACTTTTCACTGCTTTCCTCCGTATTGCTTGCCGGCAGCATTACCGTTGCTTTAAACAGGTCGCCGTCTATGGAAATAACAAGCTGTCCGCCGTTGAGACGGCAAAGTTCTTTTGCTATGGAAAGCCCGAGTCCGTTGCCCTCTTGGGTTCTTGATTTATCGCCGCGCACAAAACGCTCGGTAAGTTCTTCTGCACTGATATTCAGGGCTTCTTTTGAGATGTTCTTTATTTCAAAGCATCCGAAGCCGTTCTGAGAATAAAGACGGGCATATACTCTTGAACCTCTTGCCGAGTATTTTTTAGCGTTTGAAAGCAGATTTTCAAACACACGGTATACTTTTGTGCCGTCGGCAAATACTATGTGTTTTGCGGCGGATTCGTCAAATATCAGTTCAAGGTCGCTCTTCTCAAAATCATCCGTGTATTCAACAATTGCCTGAGTTGCAAGTTCGTTCAGATTTATCTTTGTTTTGTTGAGCACAACATTTCCTGTGGAAACTTTGGATGCTTCAATAAGATCTTCAATAAGGCGTTTCAGGCGGTTTGCCTTTTCGTCTATAACGCCCATATATTTCACAGCTGTTTCGTCCTTAATTTCGCACTTCTTGAGCAGATCTATATAGTTGATTACCGAGGTGAGCGGTGTTTTTAGGTCATGCGACACATTTGTGATAAGCTCCGCCTTTGTGCGTTCGTCTTTTACAGCCTTTATAACTGCTTCCTGAAGCTGAGCGTTCTTTCTGTCAAGCGCGTCGGCAAGTGTTTTAAGGCACAGCGGCAGGGTGGCGGTGTCAATATCAACAGGTTCGTTTTTAGCGCTGCAGTCAATAAGTTTGTCAAGCGCGCGCATGAATTTAAATGCTTTGTATATGCAGTATGCGTCAACGGCAAAAATAACGATCATAAAGAACAGCCCTACCAGCACATTTCCTCCGCCGTACGGCGCCGTGCTCAAAAGCAATGCCGCAATTGCCGTACCGATGATATTGAAAAGAGAAAACAGAGCAACTGCCCACACGGCTTTTTTGTGAAGCCTTTCGGGGGCGAAGGCAAGAGTTGTGAAGAATTTTTTCGTCCCTTTGTGCAGCCATTTGAAAAAGCTTACTATCAGCGAGCCGAATTTATAGATGATTGTATGTTTGAATATGTTTACGCCCGTCTTTGCATTTCTTGCAACGGATACCGAAAAGCCCAGAATTATCAGATAAGCCGCCGCTCCCAAAGCAAACAGAATATTTTTATACCACTGCGATGAGAAGAAATCACCCGAAAGCGCAAAATAGGTGCTTGATTCATTGCTGTAGCCGTGTATATCGTAGCCGAATATATACACATTTTCGCCGTCAATAAGCATCAATATAAGCATACATATTCCGAAAACGGACAGCGCGGCAAGCACTAATCCTAAGTCAAGCGGGAATTTGTCCGCTTTTGCGGCTGCAACGGTACCGTCGCTCATGTTGCCCGCAAGACGTACGGATATTACGGCAAAAATAACGCAGCCGATAAGAGCGAACAGTGCTATATAAAGTGCCGCTTCGGCATTTTCGGTCAATATGCCAGAAAAGTTTTTGTTTATTTGTGCATACGAATCATCAGCTGAAAACGTGGGGTCAACAGAAATGTAAATGCGCACGTTTTTCGCTGTATCTCCGTAAAAGTCGGCGTCATAAACCGTTATTTGTCTTAATCTTTCGCTTGAGTAGGAGTTTCCGTTTTCATAAACGAAATACTCACCCTCACCGTTTTTTACGGAATTTACAAAGCCTTCGGCGTCTTCAACATTAGTTGCAACAGAGCCGTCCGTATATGAGGCGTAATACCTGATGTTTTTCAGCCCAAGCTCAGCGGATTCTCCTGCGTCTGAAGTGTTGTTGCAAAACAGATAATATATCTGGTCGCCGAACTGAGTTGAGTAAGATTTTGTAAGTTCGTCATTAGAGGAGAGCATTTCGCCGCTTGCTTCAAACTTTACGGAATGAGAATTACCCACAACACTGTCCTGAACAGGCAGTTCAAAACTGAAAGTATTGTAGTCATATTGGTAATCAACATTCGTTATTCCGTAACTTTCAGCCATAGACAGATAAAAAGTGGGTACTTCCATATAATTCTGTTCGTTGTAAATACCGTTTTCCCACTGCCTGTATTCTTCCATTTGTGCTTTGTATTCTTCAATATACGGGATAGCTTCCTGCGTGAAGTTCACGGCTTTTTCAACTGTTGATGCCTTTGCCGCATCATAGTATGCCTGGTTTGAGTTGTGGCTTACATCGTCTATAATAACGCCGATGTCACTGCTGAGAGATGTGGCAAACTCCGCGGTGTCGATATAACCCACCTCTTTGCCGCTGATTACGCCGTTTATGCCGAAATAGATAATATGGCGAAATGCCGTAACGCCGTTTATCGCAAAAATTCCGGCAAGCACGGCGGCAATCAGTGCGCACAAAAATTTGTTTAAACTGCTGTACTTAAATTTTATCCACTTTGTATCCAAGTCCGTACACCACCTTTATATATTTCGGGTCCTTGGGATTTATCTCTATTTTATCCCTTATGTTTTTGATATGCACGGTAACTGTTTTTTCTGATTTGAACGCAGGCTCGTTCCACACAGCTTCGTATATCTGCGCTGAGGAGAGCACCCTGCCCATGTTTTTGCAAAGGTATTCAAGTATCATGTACTCGCGCGCTGTAAGCTTCACGGTTTCGCCGTCAACGCTAACCGTTTTGGCGTCTGTGTCCACCACAAGGCCGCCTGTTACAAGCTGTGATTTTTTCTGCACGAAACCTGCAAATGATATATATCGTCTTATCTGTGATTTTACACGGGCAACAAGCTCAAGCGGATTAAAAGGCTTGGTAACATAATCGTCGGCGCCGAAACCCAGCCCGGCAATTTTATCTGTATCCTCTGATTTGGCGGAGAGCATTATTATCGGGAAACTTTTATTTCTTTCTCTGATTTTAAGTGTGGTCTGAAGTCCGTCAAGTCCCGGCATCATGATGTCAAGCACCATACAGTGTATTTCATCTGTGTCGATTATTTTAAGCGCCTCTGCGCCGTTTTCGGCTTTAAGCACGTTAAAGCCTTCCGCTTTAAGATATATTTCTATTGAATCAAGGATTGCCCTGTCATCATCGCAAACAAGCACGGTCTGCATCAATATCACCTCGCAAAACAGTATACCATATTTTTAGTTACAAAAAAACATAAACCCGCTGTGTTTATTAAATCAAACCATAATAAACCGCGGGTAATAGAAAAATAAAGAACTGATTAATTTTTTAGTTTGTGCAGTTTTTTCTGCCTGCGTGAAAAGACACACAGAATTACCGCACTGCATACGGCACACAGCAGTTCGCTTGCAGTAAAGGACAGCCATATTCCCGTAAGCCCAAGCAGTTTAGACATTATAAGCGCCGCAGGAACTATCAGGATAAGTCCGCGCAGAAGCGATATAATGTGTGCGGGCAGCGGAGTTTCTCTGGATGTAAAATACATTGCCGCTACTATGTTGAAGCCGGCAAATCCTGCGCCCGTGAAATAGAGCTTGAGGCCGTAAACCGCAATGCGCTGAAGTTCCGCGTTGTTTTCACTGTTAAAAATATGAGCGATCTGCTCAGAACAGCAGAATACAACAGGGTATATAACCGCAAATATCACAAGCACGGTTATTACGGCATAGCTGAAAAAGCGCTGTGCCGATTTTGTTTCGCCTCTGCCGTGTGCGGTGCTCACAAGCGGCTGCATGCCCTGCGCCACACCTGTGAAAACGGCTATAACAACAAGCGAAATGTTTGTGATTACACCGTATGCCGCCACGCCGGTATTTCCGCTTATTTCCAAAATTATGAAGTTGAAAACAATAATAACTATGCCGTTTGAAAGTTCGGCGATAAGGGAAGGTATGCCGAGTACGCAGATACCTGCGCCGAGTTTTGGAGAAGGCGCCGTTTTTACAAGATGAAAACCGTTTTTGTGTGCGATTTTGTGAGCGCTCATCACGCACATACTGATTATCGGCGAAAGGCAGGTTGCAAATACCGCGCCGAAAATGCCCCAGCCGAGCGGAAAAATAAAAATGTAGTCAAGCACAACGTTTGAAAGACTGCCTGTTATAACGCCCGCCATTGAAAGTTTGGGGTTTTCGTCATTTCTTATAAATGCAACAAAAATATTGTTAAAAATAAAAGCGGGTGAAAAGAGGAGAATAACTTTCAGATATGTATTCGTCATTTCGAAAACGGCGCTGTCTGCACCCAGAGCGGCAGTAATATTCCTTGAGAAAAACGCACCCGCCGCCATAAATACAGCGCTGAAAATAACGGCGCAGTAAAGCGTGTTTGTAAATGCTTTGTTTTGAGCTGCTGCGTCTTCACGGCTTTTCAAAACGGCGTATTTTGCGCCTCCGCCTACACCCAGCATAAGACCTGTTCCGTTTACAAGATTGAAAACAGGTATGGCAAGGTTAAGCGCCGTCAGTCCGTTTGCTCCCAGACCGCGGGAAACGAAAAAGGTATCCGCCAGAATATAGCAGGAAAGCGCGGCCATTGCAAGTATATTTAGTGAAACGTATTTGAAATAAAGTGAAATGCTGTTTGTTTTCATAAAATTCTCCGTTTGCGGGCGGTGAAGCACCGAAAAAAAGCGCCGGTCTGAACTGCCTGTAAATATCGGCAGCGCAAAATAGGGCGCATACTTCTGCTCGCAGGCAGACAGTTGTTTTTTATTTCAGGTTCATTATATCATTGACCGATAAGTATTGCAAGGTGTAAAAATAAGGCGTAATTTGTTCAAATTTTTGCCGATTTTAAAATCTTTTATTAATAAATCCTCAGTTTTGTTGAAAATTTTTCTTCTATTATATATAATAATTAAAAATTTTGATAATAAATTTATTTTTATATTAAAGGAGAAATATTCATGAAAAAAACAGTTGCTGTTATCCTCAGCGTTGTAATGATACTTTTCTGCTTTTCAGCATGTTCAAAAAGTTCGGCTGAGATGACTGAAGAGAATATCACACAGACCACTGAAGTAGTATTTAAAGCTCTCAAGGATTTCAATACTGAAGATCTTGGCAAATATGTAAGTTCTTCCACACTCAGCGTTATCATGGGCTACGCCGAAAAGCACGAGCAGTTTGCGGAACTCGGAAGATCCATATTTGAAAATCTCAGCTATGAAATAACTTCAATAGATACGCAGAATAAGACCATAACACTTTCCGTTATGAACAAGGATCTTGCAAGCACGGCTCAGAACTTTACAAATGACCTGCTCAGCAAATATTCAACTATATCTCTTCTCAGCAATCTTTCAAGTGATACGTGGCTGGACAGCAATCTTGCAATTCTGCAGGAGGATATTGCAGCAGCGCCTATGCAGAGCGAGTCTGTTGAGATAACCTTAACTATCGAGCAGGGCGAAGATAACTTGGTTTTCGTTTTTGATGAAAATGCTGAAAACGGTGTTTCGGGCGGCGCTTTGGGCGCTATTAAAAACGCTATCGGAGTATAAAATTCTTTTAATATAGACTTTTTGTATAATATATGCTAAAATATTTATTTGGATTTTGCAAATCAATTAATGCATTGTTAGAGGTGTAATAATGGCAAACAAATTTTTGACCGCCCTTTTCGGCGATTATTCAAAAAAAGAAGTAAAGCGAGTTTCAAAAACCGCTGATAAGGTGCTTGCGCTTGAAAGCAAGTATCAGCCAATGAGCGATAAGGAACTTGTTTCACAGACACAGATACTTAAAGACAGACTTGCCGACGGCGAAACGCTGGATGATATACTTCCCGACGCATTTGCCGTTTGCCGTGAGGCAGCATGGCGTGTGCTTGGTATGAAGCACTTCCGCGTGCAGGTAATAGGCGGTATAATTCTGCACCAGGGCAGAATAGCGGAAATGAAAACAGGTGAAGGTAAAACTCTTGTTGCAACTCTTCCCGCGTATCTTAACGCGCTTGAGGGCAAGGGCGTTCATATCGTTACCGTAAACGATTATCTTGCAAAGCGTGACTGCGAATGGATGGGCAAGCTTTACCGTTTCCTCGGCCTTACAGCAGGCCTTATCATTCACGAAAAGAACAATGCCGAAAGGCAGGAGGCATATAACTGCGATATTACCTACGGCACCAATAACGAGATGGGATTTGACTATCTTAGAGATAACATGGTGCTTTATAAGGAGCAGAAAGTTCAGCGCGGCCACAACTTTGCCATTGTGGACGAGGTTGACTCAATTCTTATAGATGAGGCGCGTACTCCTCTTATCATCAGCGGCCGCGGAGAGCAGTCAACAGACCTTTACCGCCGTGCAAATGATTTTGCCAGAACCCTTAAAATGGATAAGGTTGCTCAGATGAACGAAAAGGAAGACACTGAGGAAACTTATGACGGCGATTTCGTTGTTGATGAAAAGGCGCGCACCGCAACTCTTACACAGAGCGGTGTAAAAAAAGCAGAAGAATATTTCAGCGTTGAAAACCTTATGGATATGGAAAATACCACATTGCTTCACCATATCAACCAGGCTATCAAGGCTATCGGCGTAATGCGCAGGGATATAGATTACGTTGTAAAAGACGGTCAGGTTCTTATTGTAGACGAGTTCACCGGCCGTATAATGCTCGGCAGACGTTATAATGACGGTTTGCATCAGGCAATTGAAGCAAAGGAAGGAGTTAAGGTTGAGCACGAGAGCAAAACTCTTGCCACCATCACTTTCCAGAACTACTTCAGACTTTATAAAAAGCTTTCCGGTATGACCGGTACTGCTATGACCGAGTCTCAGGAATTCAGCGAGATTTACAAGCTTGATGTTGTTGAGATTCCCACAAATAAGCCGCTTATCAGAAAAGATAATCCCGATGTAATATTCCAGACGGAAAGAGCAAAATATAAGCACGTAATAGAGCAGATAAAGGCGTGCCACGAAAAAGGCCAGCCTATTCTTGTTGGTACTATCAGTATCGAAAAGAGTGAATTGCTTTCAAAAATGCTCAAGAGAGCAGGAATACCCCATAATGTGCTCAATGCTAAAAACCATGAGCGCGAGGCGGAGATAATCGCCCAGGCAGGTAAATTCGGCGCCGTAACCATTGCCACCAACATGGCAGGCCGTGGTACGGATATTATTCTCGGCGGTAACGCGGAATTTCTTGCAACTGCTGAAATGAAGAAGATGCAGTATCCTGAGGAGATAATTGCTGAGGCAAAGGGCTTTGCGGAAACAGAAGACGAAGAGATACTTGAAGCAAGAAAAGTATTCCGTGAGCTTGAAGATAAATACAAAGAGCAGATCAAAGGCGAGGCTGATAAGGTACGTGAAGTCGGCGGTCTGTTCATTCTCGGCACGGAGCGCCACGATTCTCGCCGTATTGATAACCAGCTCAGAGGCCGTGCAGGCCGTCAGGGCGATCCCGGTGCGTCTCAGTTCTACCTTTCAACCGAGGACGACCTTATGCGTCTGTTCGGCGGTGAAAGAATGAAGGCAATGATGAGCCGCCTTGCCGTTGACGAGGATATGCCTATCGAAAGCAAGATGATTTCAAACACTGTTGAATCATCTCAGAAAAAGGTAGAGGGCAAAAACTTCGCAATCAGAAAGCAGACCCTTCAGTATGACGACGTTATGAACCGCCAGAGAGAACTTATTTACAAACAGCGTGATATGGTTCTTGACGGAATGGATCTTTCCGATAAGATAGTTGATATGCTTGAGTCAAGTATTGACGCAAATGTTCCTGTTTACTGTGCTAAGGATGCGCATAAGAAAGACTGGAACCTCAACGGTCTTAAAGAAAAATACCGCGGCTGGCTTCTTTCAGATGAGGACTGCGATAAGCTTGATGATATGAGCGTTGATGAAATGATTTCTTTCCTTAAGGAGACAGGTAATAAGAAGCTTAAGGAAAGACGTGAAATGTTCGGCGAGGAGATATATCAGGATCTTTCCCGCAAGATACTTCTGCGTAATGTTGATATGCTCTGGATGGATCATATTGATGCCATGGATGATCTTAAAGAGGGTATTCACCTTCGTTCATATGCGCAGCAGGATCCTGTTGTTGCTTTCAGAATGGAATCTTACGATATGTTTGATGAAATGACCGAAACCATACGTGAAAACACGGTTAAGATGATGTTCACTACAGTTGTAAGACGCAGGGAGGATGTTGAAAGACAGGCAGTTGCCAAGATCACTGCAACTTCTTCAGGCGGCGATGACAGCGTTAAAAAGGAACCTGTAAGAAAGGCTAAAAAAGTAGGGCCTAATGATCCGTGCCCGTGCGGAAGCGGCAAAAAATATAAAAAGTGCTGCGGCTCACCGGAAAAACTTGCGGAGCAGGTCGCAAAGAATGCTCAGTAATTCAGACTGAAAAAAGTCTCCGCCGTAAAAAGCGGAGACTTTTGTTTTAATAATATGTTTTATAATAACGCGTTTGCGTTATTTGTGATTTGTATCGGTGGTTAAAATGCTTTTTCACGAAGATTGGTTTATGAGACAGATAGAAATGCTGCTGTCCACCATTATTCATATACTTTCAGAAAACAAAGAAGCACAGGAGTCTGAACAGGATCTTGAAGTGCGCTGGCAAACAGAGCAGTTGCTGGATGAAAAAGATATATGCGCGGCTGAAAATTATTTGTTTGAAAAAGCAGAGCAGTTTTCGGGAAATCCTGTGTTTTTAAAAACAGCGCTTGATTTTTATTCACAGGTCAATAAAATGAGCGATGAGGAACTTGAGCAGCATAATTTCTCACGTGATGAGATTTATGATGGTATAAAAGAAATGTGCCGTATCAACGGTATTGATGACACAATATTTTATATAATAGATAAATAACAATATAAAAAAATAAGGACTGCTGAATTTCAGCAGTCCTTTTCATTATGCTTTCTTATGAAAGATTATTTAGAGCTCTTGATAGTTGCCTGTGCAGAAAGGAAAAAATAATGGGGTTTTTTATGAAGTCGCTGTTGCTCTCATTTTCTTTCCTATGTAATGAGGAAATCTGCTCGATTTCCTCTAATCTGATAATTGCCCGTCCCTTTCTGCCATCAGCAGTAAATGTCGCTTTGGCATCAACCGTCCCATGTAAATGAATATACCAGTCAAAGGTCTTATCCGTTGTCGGCGTTACTCTATACACGAATTGATTGATAACATCCCTGCTGATCTTTGTACCACTGAAATCAATCAGCGTATTCAGCGTCTTAATAATCTCGTCAAGCTCTAAACCTCTTGTCGGCTGTTTATCAGTATCCGCAGATTTTAACTTGTCCTGAAGCTGCTGAATTTCTGCATCAATCGGTACACGCATATTTTGATATTCTTCTTTTGACAATTCTCCGTCCGCCCGCATCGCAATGAGATTTGTCAACCGGGTCTGAGCTTTATCCAATTTTGTCTGCAAAGCAATCGCATCAGAATAGCTGTTGCTCCCTCTGTCCTCTTTATAATACCTCTTAATAAGGTCTATTGCAATAAGAACAGATTGTTTCCGGCTCTGCCACAAATGTTCTAACAGCTCTTTCGCCATAAAGTCGAGTTTCCAGTCTGTTATCATTTTTATATCGCAGTAGCCATCCGTATCAAGACCAAGTTCAGCTCTTTTCCTCTTTGTACCATTATTAAGCTGATTATAGCACTGATAACCATACGAAGTTCCTCCGTCTTTTTTAGTGTGCCACCGATTTTTACGAAAAGACGAGCCGCAGGAACATCTTAATTTGTTGACCCAAATATCTTTTGAGTCCCGCTTGCTGTGGGTTGTTTTTTCTGTAGATACCAGAGAAGGTTTCATTCTACTCATTCGTATCTGTTGTGCCTTATCCCAAACCTCTTGTGAAATAATAGCAGGGAAATCTCCCTCTACATATTCATAAGTAGACATATCCAAGTTGTTGATGCGTTTTTGCTCCAAGAAATTATTGCTTCTGGATTTATTGTAACACTTTGTGCCTGTGTAAGTGGCATTACGGATAGCCCGCATTATATTAGATACACTCCATTTCACAAGTCCTGATGCCGTTTTCCTTTTTCTTTCTGTCAGCATTTTTGCAATCCGCATTGATCCATAGCCTTGCAAATAAAGATCAAATATCATTTTGACCGTCTCCGCTTGTTCTTCATTGATAACATAGGTGTCTCCCGCCCGGTCATATCCGAGGATATTTCCATTGCCATAAAGGACACCATTATCACGACTGATTTTCTGACCTGCTTTTACACGCTCAGAAGTCTTGCGGCTTTCTTCCTGTGCCAGTGTTGCCATCAACGACAGCCTCAATTCGCCATCGCCGTCCATTGTCCAAATATTATCATCAATAAAAAATACTTCGACGCCTATTCCTTTTAGCTCTCTTGTCACCACAAGAGTATCTACAACATTCCGAGCAAATCTGCAAACCTCTCTGGTTACAATCAAATCAAATTTTCCGTGCTTTGCATCATCAATCATTCTTAAAAAAGCAGGACGCTTTTTTGCCTGTGTTCCCGTAATACCTTCATCAATATAGCGTTCACAAACAGTCCAATTCGGATGATATTTGACTTGATCATCATACCATTGCAACTGATTTTCTAACGCAGAGAGCTGCGCTTCGTGTTCCGTGGAAACACGACCATAGATTGCCACCGTTCTTTCTCTATTCCTATCAAATAAGGAATAGTCCGTAAGTTTAAATCTGTAATTATACTCGTTTATTGCTGTATTCATAGCGATACCTCCTTAATTTCAGCTCTATTGTAGCCAACTTCAAGCCGCTTGTGAAATGTGCCAATCCTGATGACGCATTATATTTGCATAAGTAGCTTGATTGATTTTTCCCATTTCCAGAAGTATCTCTATCAATTTCAGTGCAGCGTAATGGTTGTCTAATTTAAACTCATGCACTTTTCTTCCTCCCTTCCAAAGCTAAACTAATTGACAGCGCATCGTCAACAGATACCATAAAACGCCTGTCCAGAGTTCCTATGAACATCTGCAGGCGTTGCTTATCAATCGTGCGTATCTGTTCTAAAAGTATGACCGAGTTCTGACTCAGCCCTGAAATATCATCTACCTTTGTATGTGTGGGCAATTTATTCTTTGCCCATGTTCTGCTTGTAATAGCGGCAACAATAACTGTTGGGCTATGCTTGTTCCCGGTATTATTTGAAATGATAAGTACGGGGCGTGTCCCGCCTTGCTCTGATCCTACGACTGGATTGAGATCGGCATAATAAATATCGCCCCGTTTTATTTTTCTTTCCATATGTGTAAGACCTCCTATTTTATTTAGGCAAGTACAATCTGCCTATGTAAGCAGCCAGACACAAGGAAGTTTTTAAGGTCGGGAGAATATAAACCATTCTCTGTTCCGATGACCGCTTTGTATCTGGCTGAATATGAATAAAGGCATTTTTATTTGTCCTCGACGCCCCAAAATGCTAATGCGCTAAAATGCGCAGGGAAGTCGCCAAACGGTCAGCAGCGAACTGACTCCACGGGTGTTTCCCCCTCTGACGGTCTGCCAGAGCCGCCCTCATTGCCTGCGATGGATTGATTACCATTCGGGCTGTGACTGGACGGGAGTACCATAGTTCTCTTTGTGGGTTATGGCGCAATCGGGAGCCACCCGATATTTTGAGTCGGTAAGAAATCGCTCACCACCTTTCATCGCTTTTCTGCTTGTCGGCAGGTCTTGGCGTACCGCTGCACACGCTTATGCTCATCACAATCACAAAGAGGAAGTATTTGGCGAATGGGTATTCACTTTTCAAGGAACATTCCCATTCTCGCCACACAAGGAAAATGGGATGAGAGATTTTTGCCTCTCATCCCATAGCCCGTGGCAGCGGTCTTAATATTAGATGTCAAAAAGTTTTTTTAATTTTTTTCTCAGATACCACATACGGAAATTTACTGCTTCAACAGATAAACCGCATTTCTTAGAAATATCAGAGCTGCTAAAGCCTTCCATTTTCCAAAGTGCAATTTGCAAAGTCAGCTTGTCCACCATAATAAGAGCCTGATGGAGCTTCTGGTTTTCAATGTTATTAAGCAGGTCGTCAACGCTTCTTATTTCGGGCAGCTCCGCATCGGCTTCCATTTCCTCAAGGTATGTAGCCACATCTTTTAGTCTCTGATAAAACCGCCTGTCAGAGTTGAATACTGCCCAATCGTAAACATGGAGCTTTTCAATCGTATCTTCATCAACGCCTAAGCTCCGTAATTTCTTTTCTTCGGCTTCTTTCCAGAGCCGCCATTTTCTTTCTTCTTTGGCTTTGTTGTAAGCCATACCATTTACCTCCGATCTGAATTATTTTGAAAATCCAGATCGGACGGTGGGGATCGTCCCCTGTGGTATAACTGAAAGCCTCCTTGCTTCCAGCAAATCAGATAATTTCCGACAACATTTAGAAAATGTGGTTGTCGGTTACTATCGGCAGTTGTCGTTTGATAGTTAAAAAATAAAAAGTTTGTCGAACAAAAAAATATCGCAAGCCTGTTAAGACCTGCGATACATAGTTGAAAATATTTTGTTCTTGCTGTTTTTAATAAATCATCTGAACTTAGCGGCAGCCACCACATTCAGCCATCCCCTTATAACGGGGATAACTATATTTTTATCGCCTCCCCACAGTTTTTGATAATAGGGAGAGTATAAAGTAATAAATAGTAGAAATATGGTAGATATACAGTAGTTCTGTCACATCTCGCCGCAACTTTAGACACAATATACCAACATACTCGGAGCTTCTCACATATTCCTGAAAATGTTGTCAAAAACAGCAGAAATTCAGGAAATCATCTTGTTCTATATTTTCGTTGGTTCGCTTTTCATTTCAAAGCAGTAACCGACTTCACGGATACATTTAATCTCAAACGGAGCATCAGGATACAGTTGGTACAATTTTTTCCGTAAATTACGGATATGACATCCTACTGCATTATGGGAATTGTCGAAATAATCTTTGCCCCAAATATTTTGATAAATTTGTCCGTATTCAAGGACTCGTCCACGATAAGCAGTCAAAAGGCAGAGCATTTCGTATTCCTTTACGGTAAGTACAACTTCCTGACCATTACAGAAAACCTTCCTGCTGTCATAATCAATTTTCAGTCCATTAAGTATAAGACTCGTTTGTGCCTTGAAATCATATCGCTGTATTTCAGAGTGCTTTTGAACGACGGTCAAAATCTCATCAAAAATTTTGGAACTTTTCCCATTTACTTCCAAAATCATGATACGATCTATGGTATCGCCCCCAATCTTATAGGTATTCCAGTACAATACTGACTTCTTCTCCGTTTTCGTTCTGAAACACATATCGGAACTGGCTGTTTTCCTGCTTTGTCACGATGTAAAAATCTTCGCTTGCTTCCACATCGAGCTGCGGGATTTTTTCAGGCTGTGTCACATTCACACTGTCAAAGCAGTCTTTTTCATTGAACTGCATTTTCTTTATCTGCTCTGCAATCAGGGTGTATGCGTTCCTGTCCGGCAAAGTCTTAGCTACCTCTGTATTTGCGTCCAAAACACGGTTAAGATACTGGGCATATCCCTGCGGAAGTATTTCTTCCGCAGGGATAACCAGTTCTTTCGTGTCAGAGCCTCGTATTTTATCAATCAGCCTCGCAATCATATTCGGGGAAAGTACGATCACATCGTATTCGCCCGTAATTTTTATCCTATATTCCTTCATCAGCACTCCGCCCCTCTGAGACGCTCCACAAGAGCTTCTTTGGAAAAGCTTTTCATAGATACAAGGGTAATGATAAGCGGTACTGCGATGAGTACGGCTGCATAGGCAATGGCAAAGGCAACCGGGAACTGGAATGTGATATAAAATGCGCCGCCATTGTGGAGCAGGTGCGTCAGCACATATCCAAGCAGCGTACCAATGGTCATCGTCACGCCGACTGCCGCAAGGACTAAAATCAGGCTCTCGCCAAGAAGCATTTTGCGGATCTGTCCCTTAGACATACCAATGGACTCAAGCATTGCAAGCTCCTGTTTTCTTGTAACGATATTCGTAATCAGCGTATTCATCATACTCAGGATACTGAACATCATAATGAAGATAGCAAGCCCGCTGATTGTTCCAAACACAGAATTTGCCGTCTGGGAATACGCAATTTCTCTGTCGGCGTAAGCCTCTAAGGATAGTTCGGGATGTTCCGCCACGATTTCATTGATCGCTTCGCCTACCGCAGTTTCCTTTTCGGGATCAGCGGAAATCAGCAGGTGGGCGTTCAGATTATCATAGGGAACAAAGCTCAAAACAGCCTGCTCCGGCATTACAAACCAACCGTCCAGATTGTCATTCTCCAGTACATATTGGTCATTCAAAATACCGAGAACGGTTACTTCCTTTTCTGCTGTCTTGTTTCCGTCATAGTAGTGGAGCGTCAGTACATCTCCAACATTGAATTGCCATCCGTAAATCTCAAGGGCATTGGTATTGTCGGCAATCAGCACATAATCGCCGGACATCAGTTTATCATAGTCGGCTGAGCCTTCTTCGATATATTTCCCAATATTTCTCGTTTCTTCCTCGTTCATCGGATAGATGTAATCGTCATTATCGTATTCATCCCGCTGCGGGAAATCGAAGATCACGCCAAAGCTCTTTAGCTCCTCAACCTTTTCCACACCGTCTATGGCGGCAATCTCTTTTACCATATCCTCCGTCATTGGCGTCTGCGCCTGCATACCGCTCATTCCGTTCTCGTTCAGCTCAATCGCCGAGTCGGAATACTGGATATGGAACTCTGCGTCTTTCCAAATGCCCTGCCTTGCATAATTGTCCCGGTCAAACGAGGACATAAAGGTAGCCGCTGTCATAAACAGGATACCGCCGAGCGCAAGGGAAAGCATTGTGATGACCGCTTTTTTCTTGTTCTTGGAAAAGTTCATTACGCCAAGTCCGAGCGGGGTAAGGCTGCGGCACATTTTCTTATTTGCGGTCTTTTTCATATCGTCCTGCGGCACATAGCGCAGCGCCTCCATAGGAGATACCGCAGCCGCCAGTTTTGCGGGTTTGTGTACGGAAATCATCGTAATGATGTAAACAACAATAAATACGCAGACAGCAATCAGCAAGGTATTGATAATGCTGAAGCCGGACGGGATAATAAAGTATCCCGCTATACCGCCGATCAGGATACCAATGGGAGAGGCATAGAGGAAAAGCCTGCGCCCTTCCTTTGATACCAGCTTTTTCATCTGCTTTTTCGTCATGCCAATGGTGCGGAGCTGCCCAAACTGATGGATTTTTCCAATAACCGACAGATAGAACACACCGTAAATAACCAAAATGCAGGCAAGCAGGATCACAATGCCGATCAGCCCATAGGTCAATACATCCTGCGTATCTACGGATAAGGAGTCGAGGAACGCTTTGGACGGGCTGACATATTTCCTTTCAATTCCTGCGTCGCTGCCAATCAGGTACATCGCTTCCTTACAATCTTCCGGGTGCATGGTTGTCGCTCCGTACAGCTTCGCATAGACTTCATACGGGGAGTCCTTTAACTGGCTTCCATTATCCGCATAATCTTTGGAAAAGAACGCCGCAAACTGTTTTGCTGTTTCTCCGCCTTTCAGGATCCCCGTAACCGTAAAGGTTTCTGTGTTGCCGTCATAGAAATTCAGCGTAACCTCACTGCCTGCGCTCGGCGCAACACCCATCTTCTCAAGCATTGCTCCCTGCACGGCGATTTCATTTTCTTTTTCGGGCAGTGTGCCGCTTTCCAGTTCTCCGATCTGGATTTTATCGGAAAGCTCGCTGACATAGTAAGGAATAACCTCAAATCCGTCCATTTCGGAAGGCGTACCTGTTTTTACCTGTATCTGATAGGCGATACGCTCATCAGCTTTTAAGGCTTCTACCTGACTGTTGGTAAGGTTATAGTATCCTACCTCTTGTGCGTGGGAAAGCTGCCTTGCGTTATCTTCCCGCTGACCGACAGCGTACATCAAGATTGCCATCAGCAGTGCGGACGCCAAAACAATCGTAATCATTACAAAGATGTTCCGCATACGACTGGATTTCAGGCTCTGCTTTGACATCTGTGCAATCATTTTTGAACTTATTTTTTTGCCATTCATTTTCAAGCCCCCTTATGCGTGGATTTTTCCATCTTCAATGCGGATACGCACATCTGCCTTTTCCGCAATCTCAGGGTTATGGGTAATCATCACAATCGTCTGGTGGAACTTTTCGCTTGTCATTTTCAGAAGATCAATGACTTTATCACTTGTGCGGCTGTCAAGGTTGCCCGTCGGCTCGTCGGCAAGGATAATGGCGGGTTTTGATACCAATGCTCTTGCTATCGCCACACGCTGCTGCTGACCGCCGGAAAGGTGGCTCGGATAATTCGCCAGTTTTCCGTCCAGTTCAAGGAAATGGACGATTTCTTTCAGGAATTTTTTATCCTCCATTTTCCCGTCCAGACGGACAGGCAGCACGATATTCTCGTATGCGGTCAGATACGGGATCAGGTAATAGTTTTGGAAAATAAAACCGATCCGTTTCCTGCGGAACACGGTAAGCTGTTCCTCGCTCAGCTTTTCAATGTTCTGATTTTCCACCTGTACGCCGCCCGATGTGGGGGAGTCCAGTCCGCCGAGCATATTGAGCAGCGTGGACTTGCCGCTGCCGGATGTGCCGATGATGGCTACAAACTGCCCGTTTTCTACGGAGACATTCACATCGTCCAGTGCTTTGACGAGGCTCTCGTCCTTACCGTAATATTTTTTCAAGTGAGATGCACATAAGATTGACATAATCGTTTCCTCCTTTAATTCTCAGCCTCCTGCTGACAATCCCATCTTACACTACATAATAAAAAGGGCAATAGGAGACGCAAAATCTAACATCTACACCGCAATATCTAAGAAAAGAGCAGAAAAAAAGCTCATCGACCTATATGGCAAATGAGCTTGTTTCTATCTAACTTTCTATGCTTGGAAGCAGTATCTTCAAGGTAAACTTTCCGTTTTCCTGCGTGGTGGTGCAAGAGCCTCCGTATTTTTCCGCTGCCTTTTTCATATTGGAGATACCAAAGCCGTGCAGGAATTTATCTGCCTTTGTGGTATGACCGTCTGCGTGTGCTTCCTCAGCACAGTTGTTCTCGATCAGGATAGATACAAAATCCTGCACCTTGCCTGCTTTCACAAGGATTACTCGTTGATCTTCCGGCAGCTTCTCACTGGCTTCGATGGCGTTGTCAATCCCGTTGCCAAACAGAGTGCTGATGTCAAGTGGCTCTATGAAATCCACACCGCTGAAATCTATAAAGGCGGAAAAGTCGATCTGCTTTTCACGGGCTTTCTCTGCCTTATCCCTGATGATAATATCAAGGAAGCTGTTGCCCGTATGGATATAGTTTTCATAGTCCGCAATCTGCGAGCGAAGCTCCTGCGCCATCTGCCGGGTAGCTTCCGTTCCCTGACTGCCTTCCAGTACAAGCAGATGGTTTTTCATATCGTGGTAAATGGAGCGTATGCGTTCCTCGTCTTTGAGCTTGTCCTGATAATAGGCATACTGCTGCTGAAGCTGTGCGATCTGCACCTTGTCCCGCTGCTCCTGTTCACGGAGATACAGAACATTCTTGACGTACATAAAAATCATCATAAAAACAGCAGCCAATATGCCGCTACTGATAAATAGCGTTAAATCTGCTGCCTTGCCCAGATTCAAAATACTGAAAGCTGCAAGGAAAGAAATTACAAAAGCAATTAAAAAAATCGCAGATAAAATAATACTATCCTTAATCTGTATCTTATATTTGAAATTTTTGAGCAACAGATAAAACACGCCAATTACAAACAAACGCACAGCAAGACCAATGGTATAAATCTCCCATCTTGTAAAAGACTGACCGTCCACTAAAGCAATTTGTTCGTTACCATATACCCAATTTCCGACACTAAAACAAATGCTTTCAGTCAGATATACCGCAGAAGCAAAAAACATTTCTACAACAGTAATACCTTGACAGAGTGAGTCTTTATAGCATATTTTCAAAATTGCAACAGAGAATACAAAAATCAGCGGTACTTTCCAAGCGCCAAGTTCCGTTAACCAAGTCATGACATAGGTCAGCACAATATATGCTATCATAGGGATAAATTTATTGATTTTCAACTGAAAACGAGGTTCTTTACACAAACATCTGCTGATAACATATAAGCAGAAGCCTTCCAATATGGTAGAAAGAATATCCAGAGCCTGATATACCCACATTTAATCCCCCGCCTTTCCTGCGGAAAGAGGCAGCAAGATCTTCAAAGTAAACTTTCCGTTTTTCTGCGTAGTCGTGCAAGTACCGCTGTACTTTTCAGCCGCCTTTTTCATATTGGAAATACCAAAACCGTGCAGGAATTTATCTGCCTTTGTGGTATGACCGTCTGTGTGTTGCTCATCAGCGCAGTTGTTCTCAATCAGGATAGATACAAAATCCTGCACCTTGCCCGCTTTCACAAGGATCACACGCTGATCTTCCGGCAGCTTCTCGCTTGCTTCGATGGCGTTGTCTATCCCGTTGCCAAACAGTGTGCTGATGTCCAGCGGCTCTATGAAATCCACGCCGCTGAAATCTATAAAGGCGGAAAAGTCGATCTGCTTTTCACGGGCTTTCTCCGCCTTATCTCTTATGATAATATCAAGAAAATCGTTGCCCGTATGGATATAGTTTTCATAATCCGCAATCTGTGAGTGCAGTTCTTGTGCCATCTTCCGGGTAGCTTCCGTTCCCTGACTGCCTTCCAGTACAAGCAGATGATTTTTCATATCGTGGTAAATGGAGCGTATGCGTTCCTCGTCTTTGAGTTTATCCTGATAATAGGCATACTGCTGCTGGAGCTGTGCGATCTGTACCTTATCCCGTTGTTCCTGCTCCCGGAGATACAAATAGCTTTTGATATAAACAAGCAGGATGACAAACAGCATTGCTACAACAATCGCCGCAAGTTCAATATACAGATTAAACCAATCTGCCTCGCATGCGTGAAATGCTATGGTTATGGTTTGTGCGAGCACTTCTACGATAAAAAATGAAATTGAGATGGCAAGCAGGCTTTTCTTATCAATTCCTCCTGAATACTTCTTCATAAAGTAATAAAAGAAAAGCATAAAAGCAATTTGAAGCAGAAAGTATAAGATATATACCTGCGGTTTCAGAAATTGCCGTCCCTCTACCACTACCGTCATTTCACTTAAAATACCAGAAGAGATTGTCTCTGCCAGTGCATTTGCCGCTATAAGGTACACTTGCTGCGTCATAATACCTGCAATGATATTGACAGCCGCTTGCTTCGTGACAATCTTGTAGGCAAGAAAAGTCAATATCAGCACTACCGGCAGTCTAAATGTAACATCTTCGATAAACCAAGTCCAAATATAAGTAGTTGCAAAAAATACAGCAGTCGGTATAAGATTAACAAACTTATTTTTGATATTGGGGCAATAGGCTTTTACTAAAACATAGATACCAAGCGTTTCAAGCAGAGTACCAACTACATCTAAAATCTGATACAGCCACATTTAGTCCACCGCCTTTCCTGTGGAAAGGGGCAGCAGTATCTTCAAGGTAAACTTTCCGTTTTCCTGTGTGGTAGTGCAGGAGCCTCCATACTTTTCCGCCGCCTTTTTCATATTAGAAATACCAAAACCGTGCAGGAACTTATCTGCCTTTGTGGTATGACCGTCTGTGTGTTGCTCATCAGCGCAGTTGTTCTCGATCAGGATAGAGACAAAATCCTGCACCTTGCCCGCTTTGACGAGAATCACACGCTGTTCTTCCGGCAATTTCTCGCTTGCTTCAATGGCGTTGTCGATCCCGTTGCCGAACAGGGTGCTGATGTCAAGCGGCTCTATGAAATCCACGCCGCTGAAATCTATAAAAGCAGAAAAGTCGATCTGCTTTTCACGGGCTTTCTCTGCTTTATCCCTTATGATAATATCAAGGAAATCGTTGCCCGTATGGATATAGTTTTCATAGTCCGCAATCTGTGAGCGCAGGTTCTGCGCCATCTTGCGTGTCTCATCTGTCCCCTGACCGCCCTCCAGTACAAGCAGATGATTTTTCATATCGTGGTAAATAGAGCGTATGCGTTCCTCGTCTTTGAGCTTATCCTGATAGTAGGCGTACTTCTGCTGAAGCTGTGCGATCTGCACCTTATCCCTCTGTTCCTGTTCCCGGAGATAGGATACATTTCGGGAATACAGAAATTGCACAATAAAAACTACGCCAAGCACAGATGTAACCACATCCAAAATCAGCGTATTAGACTCTCCCAAATTCAAATAGCCATAGGTACTTGCAAAGGATACTGCAAATACCAACAAAAAACTGACCGACAAAACAGCAGCGTCTTTTGCCTGAATTTCATACTTGAAGTCTTTTAACAGTCGATATACGATTACAGCATACAATGCTTTCAGTAAAATCACAAAAACATAAATCTGCCATTTCAAAATACTTGTTCCGCCCACCTGCGCCATTGTGTCGCCCTGATAAAACAGGCTCATTATGGAAATTCCCGTAGCTTCTGAAAGCGGTACAATGACCAGATACGATAGTTCCATAACAATGACCGCAGTATGGATGGACACTTTATAGCAAATCAATGTAATTGCAGCCATTAAAGCTAAAACAATGAAAATTCGATATGCTCCTATATCCACAAAAAAGGTCATAATAACAACCACTATTGCAAAAACAGCGGGCGGGACAATCCTGCTGACTGCCTTTTGAAATCGGCAAGTCCTGCAAAAGCACAAAGTAATTACATAAAAAATAGCTGTTTCCACGATTGTGGATAGAACATCTAACAGATTATACACCCACATCACAGCATATCCCCCCAAAAGTCAGCCAGTTTTGTCATAAACTCCTTGCGTTTCGGCTGACTGATCGGGACACGCTCGCCCGTTGTTAAGACCGCCTCCAGATTTTCCACACTTTTCACATACGCCATATTCACGATGAAACTGGCGTGACAGCGGGCAAACTGCCGCTGCGTCTCCAAAAGCGAAGCGATTTCTTTCATATTCTTGTAAATGACCTGTTCCTGATCGTCAAAATGCAGAAGCACATTGCGCTTCTGTGTCTCGGCATAGCGCAGATTTTTATACAGCACTTTATATTTCCCGTTGTCGTTGGAAAAGCTGAGATACCCTTCCTCTCTGCCCTGATAGCGGGAAAAGAAACGGTCAAGCTCCATTTTCAGCCTGCCGTACTTCATCGGCTTGAGCAGATAGTTGATCGCACCGTACTCATAACCTTTCCATACATACTGCGACAAAGAGGTCAGGAAAAATAAGCCCACCGTACTGTCTGTCTTTCGGATTTCTTCCGCAGTCTCCAGACCGCCCAGCTTTTCCATCTTTATATCCATAAAAATCAGGTCAAAATCAGGCTGATAGTTTTCTATCAATTCTATTCCATCGTGGAACTCAAAGAAGCAAAACTCCCTGCCCGTATCCGCCGCATAGCGGCTCAGTAAGTCTTTTAATTCGACGATGAGCGCATTTTCATCGTCGCAGATTACAATGTTAAACACAGCTAAAACCTCTTGCAAGAAAAAGAATTGTCAGGGCGATTTTTATCGAGTCTCTGACCAGTATATTATATAAAAATGCTCTCTGAAAATCAATCCTGCATATCTTGGAGTCGTGAAAATTCAAAACTTTATGTAAGGCAAAAGAGCCAGAGGAATGACCTCTGGTTTTCTTTTGCCATTCTTT